>Ga0160461_1000033_pt1 | contig 244424 bp, 218 predicted proteins | sample HID1975I_E6MG_FD_108266 | JGI IMG/M metagenome (GOLD analysis project Ga0160461, IMG submission 108266) | Enriched soil microbial communities from UW Madison campus, WI, USA - HID1975I_E6 MG | ecosystem: Environmental > Terrestrial > Soil > Unclassified | place: USA: Madison, Wisconsin... | reverse complement strand
CGCACCGTCAGCGGCCTGTGGGACCTGATCGGCAGGCTCGTCGATATCTTCAAGCCCGACGAATGTGCAAACTACTTCAAATCATGCGGCTATGAACCGGAATGAATGGAAACCGCTCTAAGGAGCCAGCCTTTTTGATCACACAGAGGCTTGAGGGCAGCTTCGACAAGATTGAAATAGGCATTCGAAGCGATAGTCGGTCGGGCCCTCCCATTAACGGTGACAAAGGAGAGGGGAAGGAACACGCCGTCGTCCTGGTCAATCTGCTGACGCGGCGGAATTTGGCAGTCGTTCGCCGTATGATAAGCAAAGCTGCCCTGAATACGGAACTTTGGCGCGGGAATTTTTGGCCGCACCGACGCTGTAACGACTTGGGAGTCACGCAACTGGGTCTCGGTGACGTAAATCTCCCAATTCCGGAACGCCTCCCGCAATGTTCCGCGGATCAGTTCCCGCGCCGTGGCGAGTGATCCCCGATCATCCTGGGTTACCCGCAATTCATTCAGATATCCTGTTTCGCGATTCATCAGCTTGTGAAGGTTAAGCTTTGTCGTCATCTACGCATCCTTTACTCCGCGTCTATCACAATTGGTAACGGTGGAACAATAGGCGAACAGGAAGGGAGGCACGGGTAGTGGTATTGGCGCTTACATGGCAGAAGCTCGTCACGGCGCTTGCCTTTGCCGTGATGTTGATCGTTGGCATCTTCGCTATCATCGACGGCTCAATATCGGCCGAAGACATCTGGGCGCGGCGCAATCAGATCGTGACGATCCTCATGATACTACTAGGACTGCTTGGCATACCACAGGTCTTCGGCGTCGTTCACAAGCTGACGTTCGCCAAATTCTGGATGTTTCCTTTGCTTGACGGCGAGTGGACGGCGCAGCTCTGTTCGAACTGGCCACGGATACGGAAGACATATGAGTCTGCGAAAGCTGGGGGGCCTCCGTTCGACGCGATGATTGATCCGCTGAGCGAGGCTGATGAGGCTGAGCGCCACGTAGAGGCGGACGTGACTATCCGATCGTCGCTCTTTTTGGTTTCTATGACATTGCGGCCAAAAAATTCAAACCGGGTAAGCCGCACGAGATTCATACGCCCTCTTTGGCGCAGCCCCGACCTCCCGGAACTCTCTTACGTGTTTGAGCAGGAGGACCTCGATCCAGTCGCACGTACCGATGAACCCGAGCATTTCGGCGCAGGCGTCATCAAATATCATACCGACCGAGATGAGATCGCTGGGAAATATTGGAATGATCGCCGTGAAGATGCCGGCCTCAATACCGCCGGCACCATCCGAATGACGCGTGTGCCCCGATGAAATCGCCTGAGGGGTATTCCTTGTTGAGACATGTCAAATTCAGAAAAATCGTCAATCCAGCCAGCCGGCGCATAGCCGTCATTCCCACAGGCAGGCAGGCTCAAATGGGTTGCCGCTGCTAAAGGCCGTTACCGGGCTCTACTTCAGTATCTTAATGCCGAAGTGGCTGATATCGGCAGAGCTGTGTCCAGACGAGTTAAGCGCGGGCCGGGAATGAGAAGCGAGCAAGCGCTATGGTGGTAGATCATGCTTCTTCCGCTGGCCTTCGGCATTGACCGGTTATGGGAGCCGGCAGCGTCAACTTATTGGACGACAATTGGCGTCTGGAAGAAAGTGGCAGTCGGCGCGGCAGCGGCAGCTATGGCCGTTCACCCGCGCCGAAGCCGTCCGACCGGAAAGCCCCAACCTTGGCTATACCTGTCCACGAAGGATGCCTGACGAAAGGCGTAGGCAGAGACCCGCAAGGTGCCCGAATTCGTGGCGGCAGGTTGAATGCCTCACCCCGCCCGTATCATTGAGCCAGCATTGTCCATTCGGGTACGCGCTGGTCTTGTAGGAGTCTCAATCTACGCCAATCTAAAGCTGAGTAGACCTCGCCAAGTTCATCGCTCTGGGCGGTCGGTAGAGCTGCGCTGACCTCTCGCGCGAAGCGAGCGCGTAACGCCTCGTCTCTCATATAGGCCAGTTCCCACCAACGAATGATACGATCGCGGCTTTGGGCGAACATTGCAGCGGTAGGAAGTCTATCCCGCTTGAAATGCTGATTCACTTTTCGGTCGGCTGGAGCAAGGTTCCAAAGGTCGCTGCAGGGCCATGCTGCCCACGGCAGGCAATGGTCTATGTCCAATCGGGCCAGCGGCAGGGCTTGCCCAGTCCATACACATTCGAGCCGGCCCTCGCTTTGGAGAATTCGTTCGGCCGCTATGCGTGCAATGGCGGTGCTGCGCACTGGTTCTCGCCATTCCAAAGCCACCTCTGTCATTCCGGGCGCTATTGGGCGGCTCATCCGATCCGCATAAATGCGGATGAGCCGGCTCCACTCGGTGATGAGCATGGGTTCGATCCACGCGCCAAAGCGAGATAGGGCCCGCCAGAGATGGCCTGGCACAACAAGCATGCCCCAAGCATGAAGACTTTGGAGATCAATTTCCGATGCGATTACCTTCTTGCGGCGCTGGCGAACGACTTGGAAAACGCGTTGATCGGAATTGGGAAAACGCGTGAAGTTCGCTGGCATGGAGGCGATGGTCGAAGAGGCTTCGCTAACGGCCGCCAGAATGGCCGCAACTCTCTCCTCTTCAAATATGGCGCCGACACGCAATTCGGCGGGATCGATGCCTTCTGTCAGGAGCCGCCGAAATCCAGCCTTTGCAAAGCCCAGGCCGTCAGGGCCGCTGTTTTTCGGTAACTGTGGAAGTCCCAGCCTGACCAAAGGTAGGTACATTCTCACCCAATAAAGTGCGATCAGGCCAAGTGGGAGCTCAACAGCATCGGCTTGATCTCTTGCGGGGATCGCTGCAGCTGGCGCTTGCTCCGCAACGCGTGCTACCGCCCGCAATAATCCAAGTTTGTAGGTGGACGATTTTTCATCACCAAGAATAATGCCCCGGATCAACGGAAGGGCGCCGATCCCGTCATCGGGCATGCGCAAAGCAACGCTTGTCCAGTTGACGCCTTCCCGTTGTTGTAAGTCGTTGGATGCCTCTACCTTCAACACCTCCATGCCGTAGGTTCGTGCCAAATTTTCGATTTCGCCGCTGGAGGTGGGATGCATTGGTCGATCAGTGGGGCTGGGGCCCGAGCGCAGCGTCAGCGCGAGTACGCCGCCGGGGCGCAGGAGCGTTACCAACTTACGGAAGGCACGTGGCCGATCGGCTGGTGCAATGTGCTGCCAGACCGCTGAGATCGTGAGGAGGTCAAAAGACAGCGCGAGACTGTGGACCTTGTCCAACGCGGGCAGTCGATCGTCGAGCCAACGAATGCCCTCCTTGTCTTTTGTCGCAGCATGCGCGCGAAATCCTTCGGCAGGTTCGACCGCGACGACGTCGAAGCCAAGGCTTTGGAGCCATCGTGCGTCTCGGCCTGAGCCCGCGCCGACATCGAGGGCAAGGCCGGAAGCGGGGAATAGCGAACTGAGCGCGCAAAATGCAGCACCGGGCGGCAAAGCGTCATAACGCTCTGCAAGTTCTCTGGCCGCATCGTCATAGGCGGCGATTGTTTGATCGTAGCTGGTCAGCTTTACCCCCGGTTATAAGGGATCAATAGCGTGATGCCGTATGCGCGCCAATCTCCAGTCTGTTCAGTAATGAGATCAACGCGGGCCATCATAGGGTTCGCAAGCAATCCCGTCGCCATCGCGGTCGAGATGAGACCCATAGCCCGGTTCGCCAATTTTAATCGGGCCGGCGCCGTCGGCGCGAGCGGCAGCACAGTTGGGGTAGGACCAGCCACTATCCGCGGTTTGGGTCGGCACTTCTCGTGGAGATGCTTGGGGCCTTGCGGACGGTTGTTGCGCGTCGAGTTCCTCCGCGCTCGTTCTTGTTGGCGGAATGTAGGTCGTGGTGTCGACCGGCTGGCTGTGATCGAAGGATGTGGGCACTTCAGGGCTTCCACTGAAATATGCTCCAGCACCCACCAGAACTATTAACATCGAGCCGGCCACCATTTTGGTCGTCAGTTGCTGTTGCCGGCGCTTTCGGCGGCGGGCGTCATAATAGGCGCCTTGGCGAATTGGGGGAGCGCGGAAGGGCTTTTTGAACGACATGGTCTGGCATCATGCCGGGGCAGGGTGAAATATTGGTTTCTTCGACTGGTTGGGTGTTCGCGCTTATTGCTTGAAGACTGTGTCTCTGTGCCAGGCGAGGAAATGCGGGTGTGGGCGATCTGCCATGCGAACGGGCATGTTGGCACGTCCGCTTTTGTTAATCAGGCCCTTTATGCTGTCGGCGTCATTGGCCTGTCGTGAGATCATGATGTCCAAGTTATCTGTGAGGCTGATCAGGCCGCGATCGAACATCCAATGAACAGTACCGGATAGCGCGATACCGTTCTGCACGCTGTCGGGGCCATTGGCTTCGACCGGGCGGATATGCGCGGCTTCTGCTTCTGCGCGTCCGCCGCCGTTGATAAGCTTGAGGCCAGTAATGGCGCAGCGTTCATCATAAGCGCGCAGCACTACGCGGCGGAACACGCGGTCGCGCTCGATCCTCGAGACAAGCTTGGTTATGCGGGGCCGTTCCTGTTCGGTGAAGAAGGGTATCCTCTCTTCTTGGAGGTGGGGTGCGGACAGGTCGTCGATCCGGGGAAGCAGTGGGGCGCGATCCTCCAGACCAAGGTCGAGAATATGGTTGAAATCGGCGGTCGAGATCGGGCGTGCCGCCGACTGTGCCCGGCCCGAAATCTTGCCTTCCTCATTGAGCAGGCCGCGTTCGGCTAGCCCGTCTGGGCCGTTAAAGGGGACAGGATTGGCAAACTCGAGATAGGATCCCGGCTCGATCAGGGCGAGGTACATGCCGGGCGCTTGTGGGTCGGGTATCACCTGGTTGACCTTGGCGACCGCGAAATAGCCGCGTGTGCCGCTCACCTTCACTGGTTCATAATAGAGGATCCAGTCATTGATGCAGGCGGAGACGCGGCCAAGATACTGGGATGGGAATTGGTAGCGTTCCGCGGGGCTATCGTCATAAACGGAATCTGAGCGATGAATGAAAACGCCAAAGGCCATGGCCTTGCTATCCCCCTAATATAGCTGTGACCATGGCTCGGCTCTTTGGGATGGGCAAGGGGTAAGCTTTTCTGTTGGCGGTGTTTTTGCACGGCCCCTTCGATCCGCATTTTATTCTGCGTTGCTCCATTGAGCCAGACTTCGCTTGTCTTTCCCTGAGGGATTGCGATCGCTGACGCATGGTGATTGCGGGCATCGAGGGGGCGGGCTCCAACATTGGGATGGGTTCTAAAGCCAGCCATTGTGGCGCAGAGCGAATATGAGTTGTCGACATCGATAAAAGTAACCCCGCCGGAGAAATCTCAACGGCGGGGCCATAGTTCAGGGAGGGCCGCTCCGAGGGGGGAGGGGAGCGACAGGCTTTGATATGGTGCGCATCGATGACTTTACAATGACGATGCCTGTTGCCGCTTGTCGGCATCTTCGACCGTCCAGAACATGGGATTGCGCATCCAGTCGTTGATGGCGGATTCGCGCCATCCCATGCAGCGCGTGGCGATGCGGACCTGCTTGGGGAAGGTGCCGGCCTGGACCTTGCGGTAGAGTGTCGCCCGGCTGAGCCCGGTCCGGTCGAGGACTGTGTTGAGCCGAATGATGCGATCGGGTGGCTGATAGATCATGGTCGTTTTCCATCTCTTGAGTGGTGACATGAGCGCGCCTGATCCTGAGGATTGTCGGGCGGTTGCCGCGCGTCAACCGCCTGAGAATGAGCCGATCCGGCCTTGTCGGACCCCGGCAAGCTGCGGCGCACCCAGGCGCACAAACGGCCATCAAAATATTTTGATGATGTCTTGCTGATGCCTCGCCGGCCTGGCCGGCTGAGTCGCTTTGGTTGGTTGATCGGGTGTTCGCGGCGCGCGCGCCTAGCCGCGCGCATGTCATCTGATTCGGGTTCTTGGGCGTCCATGCGTGCCGCCATGCGGTCATCGCGCTTTGCGCGATGGCGTTGGCCTCCGGCATCGGACGGGCAAAGGCGGGCGTCGCTTGTCCCTAGCCCCGCCTCGGCGCCCTGCAACCCCGGCTGCGCCGGGGTCCTCTATGTTCATTGCGGCCCTGCGGGTGCAGGCCGCCGCTCCCGGCGGCGCTGATGGACCGCTCCTGCCACCCGCCTTCGCCCTTCCGGCGCCGGTTGCGGTGTGAAGAAGGAGTTAGGAACATGGGTAACATTGAGCGCCAGAGCATCTATGGCGAAGTCACATCCCGGATCATCGCGGAACTGGAGGCTGGGCATCTTCCCTGGGTGAAGCCATGGGACAGCAGCGCCTGTCCCTGCACCATGCCGCACAATGCCGTCACCGGGCGGCGCTATTCGGGCATCAACATCCTGATCCTGTGGGCCACCGTGATCGAGCGCGGCTTTACCGGGCAGCGCTGGCTAACATACCGGCAGGCCGAGGCGGCTGGCGGCCATGTCCGCAAGGGCGAGAAGGGGAGCGTCATCTGCTATGCGGATCGGTTCATTCCCAAGGCCGAGGAAGAGCGCGCGGGCCAAGAGGATCGCGAGGCCAGGACGATAGCGTTCCTGAAGCGCTTTACCGTCTTCAACGTCGACCAGTGCGAGGGGCTGCCCGAAGACTTGTCCCATGTGCCTGACCTTCCCGGGCCGCTGGTGTCGATCGCCGAGGCCGACAGCCTCATCCGAAACAGCGGCGCGGACTTCCGCATCGGCGGTGGCGAAGCCTATTATTCTCCGTCTGGTGATTATGTCGCGGTGCCGCCTCAGGCAGCCTTTCATGAGCCGATCAACTGGTTTCGCACGGCACTTCACGAGATGGGTCATTGGACGGGCCATCGCAGCCGTCTGGCGCGCGATCAGTCGGGCGGGTTCGGTTCAGCACTCTATGCAAAAGAGGAGCTGGTCGCCGAGATGGCGAGTGCTTTCACCTGCGCGTCGCTGGGGATCGTGCCCACCGTCCGGCACAGCGACTATATCGGCTCCTGGCTTGCCGTCCTGCGCGAGGATGAGCGGGCGATCTTCAAGGCGGCGAGCGCGGCCAGCAAGGCGGCCGATTATCTCCTGGGCATGGAAGGGGCGACGGCATGACCGACAAGCTTCCCTTGCGCGTCTTCCTGCGGCGCGGGCGGCGATCGCTTCGCCGCATGACCGCCCTTCAGCGCACCATCTTCTTCGACATTCGGATGGAGGATCTGAGCTATGCCCAGCTTGCCCAGCGGCATGGCATCAGCGCCGAGCAGGCCGAGGCGGAATTTGCCGCAGCGCTGCGCATATTCCTGCGGACCTTGTACGAGCCCGAGCCCTGGTGGCGACGACTTTCCCATCGCCTGTGATCAACCCGCCGCGCCCGATGGCTTGCCATCGGGCGATCGGTCCGACAGGGTGGCCATGCCATGCGTAACGATCTCGATCATCTTCCGGCCGACAAGCAGCGCGAACTGGCGCGCGTCGTGCAGATCATCTTCGAGGAATTCGAGGACGGGCTGGCGCTGGCGACGCAGGCCTGGCGCAAGAAGGGCCGCATCCAGAAGATCATCCTCTATGGCAGCTATGCCCGGGGTAGCTGGGTCGATGAGCCGCATACCGCCAAGGGCTATAAATCCGACTATGATCTCCTGATCATCGTCAACGACCAGCGGCTGACCGATCGCGTCAAATATTGGCTCGCAGTCGATGAGCGGCTGATGCGCGAATATGGCATCACCGCCACGCTCAAGACCCCGGTCAACTTCATCGTCCACACCTTGCAGGAAGTGAATGATGGCCTTGCCCATGGCCGCTATTTCTTCATGGACGTCGCCAGGGACGGTATCGCGCTTTACGAGAGCGACGACAAGGAACTACACACGCCCAAGCCCAAGACGCCGGACAAGGCGCTGGCCATGGCGCAGGAATATTTTGATGACTGGCTACCCAGCGCACAGAGCTTCTTTCGAGGCTACAGCCATGCTGTAGCCGATGGAGATATGAAGAAGGCCGCATTCGATCTCCATCAGGCAGCCGAGCGCCTCTATCACTGCGTCCTGCTGGTCTGCACCTTCTACACGCCGCACGTGCATAACCTCGCCTTCTTGCGCACCCAGGCGGAGCGGATCGACCGGCGGCTGGCCTATGTCTGGCCGAGTGAGCGACATATCGATCGGGCGCGGTTCGAGAAGCTCAAGGAAGCCTATGTGAAGGCCCGCTATTCCAAGCATTACAAGATCAGCGAAGAGGAACTCAGCTGGCTCGGCAAACGGGTCGAGGAACTGGGCCGCGTCGTGCATGAAGTGTGCGCTGAACGCATCGCCGAACTGAAGCGCACCGCCGGCGTTCCTGCCTGATCATTCAGGCTTTCCAGCCAATACATCGGTCGCAAACATCCGCTGACCCCGCCGGCGCCACAGCAAAAGCAACTGTTCGCGCTCTTCCGTGCGCAGCCGTGCCGCCGCTTCGCCCAGCAGCCCCAGCATCACCGCGCGATCGTCCTCGGTGAGCGTGACCAGTTCAGCCTTAACGACCAGACCACCCAGTTCGATCAGATGCCGGGTACGCTCGCGTCGCTTCATCTGCCAATCCCGCCGATCATGCCGCGCCTGGCTCAGCTGCAGGCGATGGCGCGCGACCGTCACCCGGCGCAGCGCTGCCCGGCTTGTCGCCAGCGCCCGGCCCAGCATCATGCCGCTGCCCTGAAAAGAAGGCCGCGCCCCGTTTGCGCCACGCCTCCCGCCTTGGCGCTTCGGTTGTGCTGGCAGCGGCCAGCAATGCGCCGGCCAGTTCCTCGGCGCTGAGCCCATCGGCCCCGGTCGCCATCACCAGTTCGCCCAGCTGGCTCTGCTTGCGCGCTTTAAGTTGTCGTGCCTTGTCGGTGAGAGCCTTGAGCTCTGCGTCATAGTCCCGTGGTCTGCGCATGGAGTATGGCCTTGCTGTTGGTGTCAGACCCCCGGCGTTATCGACCGTCTCGATCAGTCACAATGCGCTGGAATTTCCTGGGATCTCGTCATCCCGAAACTGATGAAATCTTTTGAGGGCGCGCTTATACGTCGTGCCGACGTGCTGCTTGAGGTGTAAATGGTGGGCCGTCATGGCGATCTACCATCTCTCGGTCAAAGTCATCTCGCGCGCCGCCGGCCGCTCGGCGGTCGCCTCGGCCGCCTATCGCTCAGGCTCCTCGCTGTTCGATATGCTGTTCGGGCGCGATCATGACTTTTCCAACAAGGCCGGCGTCGTCCACAGCGAAGTGATGCTGCCCGATGGCGCGCCAGAGCAATGGCGCGATCGCGAGCAGCTGTGGAATGATGTCGAGGCCGCCGAGATCCGCAAGGACGCGCAGCTGGCGCGTGAAGTGGAGTTCGCCATCCCCCGAGAAATGTCGCAGGCTGAGGGCATCGCCCTGGCGCGCGACTTCGTCCAACGCGAGTTCGTCGATGTCGGCATGGTCGCCGATCTCAATGTCCATTGGGATATCGGCGCCGATGGACTGGCCAAGCCCCATGCCCATGTGATGCTGACCTTGCGCGAAGTGACGCCAGAGGGCTTTGGCGCCAAGGTGCGTGACTGGAACAGCACGCAACTGCTCAGCCATTGGCGCGAGGCCTGGGCGGAGCATGTGAACGAGCGCCTGGCCGCTCTCGATATCGATGCGCGCATCGATCATCGCAGCCTGGAAGCCCAGGGCATTGATCTGGAGCCCCAGCACAAGATCGGCCCGGCCGCGGCGCGCATGGGGGAGGCGGGCCAAGTCAGCGAGCGGATCGAAGAGCATCACGATATCGCCCGCTCCAATGGCGAGAAGATCCTCGCCAATCCGGGCATTGCGCTCGATGGCATCACCCATAACCAGGCGACCTTCACCAATCGTGATCTTGCCATGTTCGTTCACCGCCACAGCGAGGGGAAGGAACAATTTGATCGGGTCATGGCGGCGGTCAAAGCCTCGCCCGATCTGGTGGCGCTGGGCAAGGATGGGCGAGGGGAGGCGCGGTTCACCTCACGGTCCATGCTGGAGACCGAACAGCGGCTTGAAAAGGCCACCGCCACGCTCGACGCGCGGCGCCATCATGGGCTGGCCGATCGCCATGTCGAACGGGCGCTGGCACAGGCCAGCGCAAGCGGGCTCGACCTCTCGGCCGAACAGCACGGCGCGCTCGAGCATGTGACCAGTGCCAAGGGGCTGAGCAATGTCATCGGCTATGCCGGCACCGGCAAGAGCGCGATGCTGGGCGTGGCGCGCGATGCATGGGAGCGGGCCGGCTATGATGTGCGCGGCGCTGCGCTCTCGGGCATCGCTGCGGAAAATCTGGAAAGCGGGTCGGGCATAGCCTCGCGCACGATCGCCAGCCTGGAGCATCAATGGGCGCAGGATCGCGAGAGGCTGACCGACAGGTCGATCCTGGTGGTCGACGAGGCCGGGATGATCGGCACGCGTCAGATGGAGAGAGTGTTCCAGGAAGCGGAGGCGCATGGTGCCAAGGTCGTGCTGGTCGGCGATCCCCAGCAGCTGCAGGCGATCGAGGCCGGCGCCTCTTTCCGCGCCATTGCCGAGCGCCATGGCAGCGTCGAGATCAGCTCGATCCGCCGGCAGGCGCACGACTGGCAGCGCGAGGCGACCAGGGCGCTGGCGACCGGTCGCACCCGTGAGGCGATCGCCGCCTATGGCGACCATGGTCATGTCCATGCCGCCGAGACGCGCGAGGATGCGCGGCGTGACCTGATCGAGCGGTGGGACTGCGATCGCATCGCCGACCCACAAGCCAGCCGCATCATCCTTACCCACACCAATGATGAGGTGCGCAGCCTCAACGAGGCGGCGCGCGAGCAACTGCAGCGGGCTGGGGAACTGGGCAGGGATGTCAGCCTCACCGTCGAGCGCGGCGCACGAAGCTTTGCCGACGGGGACAGGATCATGTTCCTCAAGAATGAGCGCAGCCTTGGGGTGAAGAACGGAACGCTCGGCACCATCGCCCATGTCGACAAGGCGCATATGAGGGTATCGCTCGATGATGGGCGCGAGGTTCGGTTCGACACCAAACATTATGCCCATATCGATCATGGCTATGCCGCCACCATCCACAAGGCGCAGGGCATGACGGTGGACAAGGTGCATGTGCTGGCAACCCCAGGGCTCGATCGCCATGCCAGCTATGTCGCGCTCTCGCGTCACCGCGAAACCGTCAATCTCCATTATGGCAAGGATGACTTTGCCAATCAGGGCAAGCTCGTGCGCACGCTCGAGCGCGAGCGGGGCAAGGATATGGCATCGGACTATGGGCGCGCGCCGGAGGCGGCGAGCCTGGCCCAGCCCCAACGCGAGCCCCAGCCACCGCAGCAGGCCCAGCCCCAGCCACCGCATCAACCCCAGGCCGAGCCCCCGCTTCAGCCAAAGCGCAGTATCTTCGCCGGGCTGAAGCTCAATGCCGCGCCGCTGGACCAGCGACCGGCCATGCCCTCGTTCGACAAGGCGGTTCAGGACTATGCCAGGGCCCTGCAGCAAGGGCAGGCCATGCGCGCCCAGGGCTATGAGCCGCTGATCGAGCAGCAACAGGTAGCACAGCGGGCGCGCGATGCACTCGATGCGCTGCGCCCCCAGGCATCGCAGGATCTGAGCGCCGCCTTTGGCAAGGATCGCGGGCTCATCCATGAAGCGGCCGCCGGGCATAGCGGCAATGCCATCAGGCAGATGCAGGCCGAGCGGGACATGCGTGTCGCTGGCCAGCAGCGCGCAGATCGCTTCATTGCCGATTGGCAAAGCAGCGACAGCCAGCGTCAGGCGCTCAGCCGCAACGGCGACCATAGGGCAAGCGGGAAGGTGCGTGAGGCGATGGCGGGCATGGCCAAGGGGCTGGAGCGCGATCCCCAGCTGGAGTCGTTGCTGCGCAATCGCACCAAAGAGCTGGGGCTATCCTCCCAAAGCGGCCAATCGCTGTCGCAGGATCTCCAGCGGCATCTCGGCCGCTCGCTAGGCCGCGGACTTGGGCTCTAGGCTTTGATCATGACCCAAACAGCCCCCCACGAAGATGATCCCGCAGAAGCTTTTGATGCTGTGCGTCGGGAACTGAGCCTGCTCCGTCACGCGCTTGAAGGCCTCACCGCCGCGCGGGAGAATATCCCCGATTACAGCGCGACATTGGCGCAGATCAACAAGGCGCTTGGGCTGCATGCTCAGAAGCTCGACATGATCCAGAGCCGTCCAGCCATGGAGATGACGCCGGAAGCGCTGGTGGAGCGGATCATTGCATCCGCGCAAACGGCACGGGCGGAAGACCGAACGATGTTGCGTGAATTGCAGGAACGGCTGTCGAACACGATCTGGCACATGGAACGGATGGTGGCACGCGGGCGCGGTGCGACTGAGCAGGAGCGTCAAGTGCTATGGTTCGGTCTGGGCGGAATCCTGCTGGGCATTCTGCTGTGGTCGATCCTGCCCGGTGCCGTTGCCCGGTCGCTGCCGGTCAGCTGGCATGTGCCGGAATGGATGGCTTCTCGCATGATGGGCATGGAGCAGAAGGAAGCGGGGCGGCGGTTGATCATCTCAGCGCGGGAAGATGAAAAGAAGCGATAGGGGCACAGATGTCGCGTTGGCTGCTTTGCGCCAATCCCGGTCACTTAACTGCTCGGACGCGGCACCCAGAAGCGGTCACTCGCTGAGGGCCGAGATCGATCGGCAGGAAGGACGTGGCTTGGGACTTTGCCGTCATTCCACTCGGTGTATGCAAAAGGCAGCTTCCGCCAAAACCTGGCACTTCCAGACTGGAGTTTTACCTGTGACCGGATAATAGCAGATTTGGCCGCTTGCCAGCGCGGTCTGGTAAAGGAGCGCGCGGATGGACCATGTCGGTACGGGATCTTTTCGCATCCATATGTATGCGCCGAATCGATGGCTCAAACGCTACGGCCTGTTCTTTGATCGGTTCGAAATCGTCGATCTCAACGACTGCCTCGAACAGCATCGCACGACCCCTTATGGAAAGATTGATACGATCGAGGAATGCGACTGGCTGATCGAACACGGACTGTTGTCGCATCCTCAGGACATGGAGACGTCGCCCTATCTCTCGCCACTGGCTTCGCCGAACGTCCAGTTGATCGACCAGGCGATCCGCGCCTTAGCGATGCGCGATTACCCGCTTGGACGCGCCTTTTACGAGGCAACGGGAGACAAGGAGTGCGAGATCCCCTCGTCGATGTTGCCGCTGATCTGGGAGCGCAACACCATCGCCAACCAGATGGCGGCGTTGTGGGCGCGGCGCAGCGCCATCGTCATGCGCGAGACCGGTCGCGCGGTCGCCACCAGCCTGGAGTCGCTGCCACCGAATATGACGCCATCCGTCGATGCGCCGGTCTGCCAGCAGGATCTGCTCCGGTTTGTGATGACTGAGATACCGGTTCCCGGACGGCGCGTGCCTTGGCAGGAGATCATTGCGTTCAGACTCGAGGCCGATTCTCAGGAGCGGCTTCGAGAATTACGGCTTTGGATCGCGGCAACATCGCGCGGCGGCGTCGGAGCTGCCGAGGCACAGGACCGGATCGCTGGCGCGATCGCCGACTATCGGCGCCATGTCGAGTCTCTAGGACTCGAATGCGAGATGGCGCGTTGGGAAGCGCTGGTCATTACAAGCAGCGTCACGCGCGACGATCTGGTCACCCGATGGCTGGATCCGGACCTCGCCCGGCCGATCGGGCTTGCGAGCCTTTCGACGGTCGGGCTCGCTGCAGAGCGCCATGCGCCCGGCAGGGAACTCTCTTATATCGTCAAGGTCCAGGACGCGTTCTGAGGAGCCACCATTCGTGAAGCGACCATCCTTCTTCCTGTCCTCGACCATTTATGATCTGCGCGACCTGCGCGGTGCGATCAAGTTTCACCTAGAGGAACAGGGATGCCAGGTGATGGCGTCCGAATTCAATGATTTTGACAAGCCGGTCGACGTTCATTCTTATGAAGCCTGCCTGCGCGCGATCGATTCGTGCGACTATTATGTCCTGCTGATCGGCTCGCGGCGCGGTGGCTGGTATGATCCGGCCAAACGCATCTCGATCACCCAGCAAGAATATCGCTATGCCCGCGCGCTCAGCGATACCGGCAGGATCCGGCTCCTCAACTTCGTGCGGGCAGATACATGGACTTTTCGCGAATCCTACAAGGCCTGCAAGCGGCAACTCCGATCGGATGGCGTAGACGAGACGGCGATCTCGGCATCGCTCGACAAAACTAGCCCGTTCGCCGAAGATCCCGCTTTCGTCACGGCCTTCATCGACGAGGTCTCGCGCAACGAAGAGACCAAGCAGGCGCTCAAGACCGGGAGCGCCATGCCGGCCGGCAATTGGATCAATATCTTCTCCGGTTTTCGGGATATCGCCGATACATTACGGACTGTGCTTCCAATGGGACTCCCCGTTGACGAAGCCGCCTTTCGTCAGGCCGTCCGGCATGAGCTGGGCCAGATCCTGAGCCTGGGTCTCATCAAGCATCGAGGCACAGTCGAAGCCCCAAAGCACTATATCGACCGTTTTGATGCGGCTTTCACATCGCCTGTCGATCTTCGCAATGAAATGTCGCATCGGGTTCCGGAGCGGGAATGGGACGGGCTTTCGATAGCAGCGCTCTGGTTAACTGGCCGGCGCTTTCCGCTGACTGTGCTCCCCGACGCCCTGTCGAGCCCGACTTTCCTACGCTTCGATCCGACCGGCGGCGGGATTATTGAGACCGAATTTTTCCAGGCGATCCACCGCCTGATCCAAGAAATACGCGCCGCTAATGATGCAATCGACCGATCGGTGCACAGGCTCATCATCGGCTACAATCCGAAAAGCCGCTACCGGACTCCGGGCGATACCTTTGCCGTCGCAACCGGCGACCTCGTAACGGTCCTGCACTTTGCCTATCGCTGCAGTAACATCATCGAGCTCGCCGCGGCGCTTACCGAAGGTCTGGACAGCGGCAATTTTAAATGGCCCGATCTCAAGCCTTGGTCTCCGATCGCCGACCAAGAGGGGCTGATCGCAGAGGAAGGGGCCAATAAGTCCGATATTGACGCCTTCCTCGCGCGAAGGCGCGCAATCTGACGATTGCCGAATAGTTGCTGGATTGCTCGCGAATGATCGGTTCCGACGTAACCGGACGTTCAGACGTAGGCCGCGCGATGGCTTGAGTTGGTCGCGACCTGCCAGCCGCTTTGCGCCCATCCTCGCCGTTCAGTTCCGGCTATCCAGCGCTAGGAAGCCGACGTTCAGCTAAGACGTGGGCTGGGACATTTTTGCCGTTCAAAAGTTAACTGTCGAACGGCAGAGTTTGCCAAAAGACGACGGCATACCGTGAGGTTCTAAAAAGGCCACTTTGGGGGAATTGCTGAAACGCCCTGCTCCAAGATCACGCTGGCTACGGAACTACATTGCGAAGTCTCGGAGATGGTTGAATAACGCCAGCCTATGGATCCCACAATCAGAGGCACCGGCACAACCGCGACCGAACGCTCGCTCGCAAAGCTGGCAGATAGAACGTTTCTCGATCTCTGGTCATATCCCAACACCTTCAACGACCGTGATCTGAACAACGGGCACGGTAAGGAGCTTTGCGACCTCCTCGTTGTCTGCGGAAACGACCTGCTGATCTTCAGCGACAAGAACATCCGGTGGCCTTCAGGTGAAATCGATTTGGCATGGCGTCGCTGGTATCGCAGGGCAGTCCAGCACAGCGTCGAACAGATTAAGGGTGCCGAGCGGTGGCTCCGCCGCTATCCCGATCGGGTATTCATCGACCCCGCCTGCCAAACTAAGCTACCGGTTCGACTACCCGCTGCCGAGGACATTAGGGTTCACGGGATCGCCGTCGTCAGCGGCGCTCGCGAGGCTTGCCAGAGCTATATGAACGACCGGGATGGCGGGCTCATGATCACCGGCCACCTTCGCGGCGATGAGCACCTCGAGCCCACGACAAAGAAACTCCATCCGTTCATGGTTGGCGACGCCAATCCGGATGGTGCCTTCGTGCACGTCATGGACATGGATGCGCTGACCGTTGTCATGCGCGAGCTCGACACGATATCGGACTTCGTTGCCTATCTCCATGAACGGGCTGATGCGGTCCGTGGCCGCCGAGTGAGCATGGCGGCGAGCGAAGCCGATCTTCTCGCCGCCTACCTGATGTCGGGAGACTCCGAGGGGCGCCCGTTCATCCCAGACATCGTGGACCTCGCGCGCCCTGTCGAGCTGGGAATATTCCCCTCCGGACACTACGAGGCATTCCGCAAGTCAGCGGAATGGCGCGCTCGGCATGAATTCAATCTCGGAAGTTACGACTGGGACCGACTGATAGGCAGCTTCTCCAAGAACCTGCTAGACGGCACGTCGGTAGCGATAGCCGGAATGCAGCCAGAATTACATCTCGCCGAGCAGGCGTTGCGGAAGATGGCGCTCGAACGACGCATAGTCCGAAGGAGCCTCAGCAGAGCGTTTATAGACGCATACTTCAAGGCTGAGGAGGTCAATCAGGATCGTTTCGCGCGCCTGGTGATGCCGCCGGAAGGTGGTGCAGATCCAGAATGCCTCTATCTATTCCTCGTACTTGCGTTTCGGGGGGAGTGGCTCATCAAGCACGGCTACGACTACTACCGCGAGGCTCGGGGCGGCATGCTGAAGGCCTACTGTCAGGTCGCGCTCATGCAGCATCGTAGCGCGAAGCGGATTGTAGGCATCGCTCTCGACGCGTCGTACAGGCAGACCGGAAGGGTGGGCCGCTCCGAGGATATCATGCTCCTTGAGGTCACCGACTGGACCGACGATCTCATCACAGAGACACGGGATCTCCAAGAGAAGGCCGAGATACTTCTGCCCTCGCGGCTTCGGCTTTCGCATATGAGACAGAAAAGCTTAGCAGAGGTAGACCAAGGCGGGCTTTACTCAGGAAACAGATCGGATCGCAGGGCGGCGCGAGCAAAGGCGAGACGGAAACGGCCGTGAGCCCCGCCGTCACTTGATCCAACTGCCGCATCCAAAGAAGGCAATTACTGGCTCGAACATGCACGGGAAGCCGACCCGACCCCAGAGCGGCTGTCTGGACGCCGAGGTCCGCTGGAGCTTCAGCGCGTGCCGGAGGGTCGCTATTGCCTCCGAACGACGATCGCTCAGCGTGTTGCCCATGATGTCTGGCACTGGAGTGTCCGGTCGAAGTTTTTGGTCTTGGATGATGTCGCTTTTGAACTCCCGCCGCGTCCGTATTGCCAACATACCACCGCTTGAACGTCTCTGCCCCGCGACAAAGGTTTTGAGCCCCCGCGGACCAGTCGAGTTTCCGCCACACCCTAACTGCAGGCATCCGAACTGTGTATAATGAGCGACTGCTTTGGGGACAAATTGGCTCCTTGGTCGAACGGAATTGAGGCACCCTGCTGCCGGGCAGCTACTAAACGCGCGAATGACCGGGGCCGGCTTAATGCGACGTTCCCGCAACCCCATCGGAACGGCATAAGTTGGTCGACTGCCGCCTCCACGCGAGCGTCAGCTATCCCCGTCACCCGGCTCCAATCCGGACATTCGCCTACCGGCCATTGTGGACCAGGGGGCGTCCCGGTCGGCTGCCTGCTGGTGCAGCTCGCTAGGCCAAGTCGAGCTGGTCCATGAACTGTTATGCGAATTATTGGCCTGTCCCGGAAATCAGTAGATAACTGATAGATAATTTGAGAAAAGAATTGACTTTGAGATCGAACCTGATTTATAATTTTCAGATACTGGTAGTATAGCTGGTATAGATTTGTTGCTTTTGTGAAATGTGATCGGAAGATCGGAAAGGTTTGTCATGACAAATGCTCCGTCCCCGGGCACCATTTTCCGATATCGTGAAAATAGGTTGAAATCGTCGCAGGTGCTTTGGATGCCTGGCCGGCTTTTAACTTGCATATGCCATATGCCGCGTGATTGCGGACTTTTTTGCTTCAGCCTCGGCGTCGCCACCGCCGGAACAGTGATACCCCCAGCACGCCGCTACCCACCACGGCCGCGATCGCGCCGCCGGCCGTGGCCAGCGCCCAGGCCCCGGCGGCCAGCAGGCCCGTCAGGAAATCGACGATGATGAGGGTAAGGTGGATCATGCAGGAAGGAAGACGGCGCTAGGCGCCAAGTTCCTTCGCCTCCTGATATTTCAGCTCCAGAAAACGGTTCTGGGTCGCCAGCTTGTCGAGGTCGCCGCTCGCCAGTTGCTCGCTCATCCGGCCGATCTCGGCGTCAATCACCGACAGTCCCTCGATCAGCTGCTTTTCGGGCACACGGCCATTGCGTTCCTCGCGGCGCAAGGGCGCGGGGATCGACTGATAGCCGGTCACCAGTTCGGGCAGATGATCGGCCAGCAGCTTGCGAATCTCGTGCGCGGCCGGATCCTGCTCGCCCAGCCGTTCGAGCTGCGGCGCCAGCGTCTCCAGCTTGACGCCGATGCTGTCGACCAAAGTGACCGCCGGTGCGGGCAGGGCCTTGCGCTGGTTTTCCAGCCAGATTTCGGTCTTGAGCGGCAGGGCGGTCAGCGTCGTGTCGGCCAGCTTGTCCGGGCTGACTGCCCGCTCGCCCGGCAGCAGCGCGAAGAACAGCGTGGAGACGAGCAGCAGGCCAAGCACGATCATCACGCCACTGGTGCCCAGCGGCATGAACCAGCCCGCGATCATCGCGCCGATCAGGATCGCGAAGGCGGCGCCGGCGATCCGGCCCAGCCGTCGCATGATCGATGCGTTGCGCCGTTCGCGCGCGCGGCTGGTCAGGCTCTTGCCGCGCTCGCTATGGCGGCGCAGCACCGCCTCGGCATCGGCCAGCACGCGATCGGACCGGCTCATGCCATCAACTCCAGGAAAAGGGGTAGGGTGGGGCGCATCCTTATCCCTCGATCGCGCTCAGCAGCGGGTTCTCCGCGCGCGCTTCCTTGGCGGCCTGGGCCTGTCCCTCGGACCGGGCGATATAACCCTTGGACTTTTCCACCTCGTTCGACAGCACGGTGACCGTCGTCTTCATATTCTCCAGCGCCTTGAGCTTGAACGTGTCGATATTGTCCATCGTGTCGTAGATATTCTGGAAGGCGCGCTGCAGCGTCTCGATCGGGATGGTGCTGCTGGCGGCCTGCTCGTGAATCTGCGCGGTCTGGCTCTTGAGCAGTTCGCCGGTCGAATCGATCATGTTGGCCGTCGTGGTGTTGAGCGCGGTGATCTGTTCCAGCACCAGCCGCTGGCCGACCAGCGCCTGCGCCACCGTCACGGCGGTGCGCAGCGCCGCGACAGTGGTGGTGCTGGCGCGGTCCACGCCCTTGACCAACTCGACATTATTCTTCTTCACCAGATTCAGCGCCAGATAGCCCTGCACCGTGACCGCCATCTGGGTCAGCAGGTCCTGGGTGCGCTGGCGGATGTAGAAGAGCGCGCTCTCGCGGATCGCCTTCGCCTTGGTCGGGTCGGTCGAATCCAGCTCCAGTGCCTTGGACTCGAGGCGCGCGTCCATGGTCTTGCTGATGTGGATCATCTGCTCCAGCTTGCCCATGGTGGCCCACATATTCTGGCGTTCCACGTCGATTGCGGCATTGTCCTTGATCAGCACGTCCTTGCCGCTGGCGAGTGAGCCCAGGATCGAATTGATATGCGTCTGGCTCGACTTGTAGCTGTCGAAATAGTCGCGCATCTTGTTGCCGAAGGGAATGATGCCGAACAGCTTCTTGGGCGCGGTCAGGCTGCCGCGCTTGCCGGGGTCCAGATCCTCGACCGTGCGCCGCAGTTCAGCCAGGTCCGCGCCAACCTTGTTGTCGCTGTCCATCGCCCGCACCGGGCGGTCGAGGAAGCGGTTGCTGTGCCCGGCGGCCTCGGCGATTTCCTTGCGGCCCATATTGGTCAACTGGTCGACGCGCTGGCCGAAGGCGGGCGAATTGGCATCCTGCGCGACCAGATCGTCGATGAAGGCATCGACCTTCTCGTCCAGCTTGGACTTTTTCTCCTCGTCGATCGGCACCAGTCCCGCCGCCTTTTCGGGCGCGACCACCGGCACCGGGTCGGGCGGCGTGAGGTTCAGCGTATCAGCGGTCGCGGTCGGCGCGGTCGAAGCCATGTCATCTCCCAGGGGCCAAATCGGCCTTGCTGTCATATGTGCATAAAACAGTAAGGCCGCAAGTCTGTGTCTCCCCGGATATAGGCCCGGCGCCCATGCCATTGCAATCGCTCGCCGCCAGACTAGCATGGCGGTCAAGAACAGGGGAGCATGGATGACGCAAGAGGCTGGGCGCACGGACGAGGCGCTGATCGCGGCGGTGGGGGCCGATCCCCGCTATATCGAACTGGTGACGCGGCGGGTGCGGCTGGGCTGGTGGCTGTCGGCGATCATCTTCACCGCCTTTGTCGGCTATCTGGCGCTGATCGCCTTCGACAAGGCGCTGCTGGGCATGCCGATCGGCAACGGCGTCACCTCGATCGGCATTCCGATCGGCCTTGGCCTCATCCTGCTCGCGATAGCCTTGACCGGCCTCTATGTCGCCTATGCCAATCGCTATCATGACGCACAGATGGCCGCCATCCTCAAGGATCATGGCGCATGAGGGCGCGGCTTGCCGGCGCGCTCGCCCCCGTCCTTGCTTTGATACCCGTTCCCGCCTTCGCTGCCGCGCTGGAGGGGGAGGCGCAGCGTCAGCCCATAAACTGGGTGGCGATCGCGATGTTCGTCGCCTTTGTCGGCCTCACCCTGTGGATAACCAAGGCAGCAGCGGCGCGCACCCGCACCGCGTCGGACTTCTACACCGCCGGCGGCGGCATCAGCGGCTTCCAGAACGGCCTCGCCATGGCAGGCGATTATATGTCCGCCGCCTCCTTCCTCGGCATATCGGCGCAGATCTTCACCGACGGCTATGATGGCCTCATCTATTCCACCGGCTTCCTCGTCGGCTGGCCGATCCTGCTGTTCCTGATGGCCGAGCGGCTGCGCAACCTCGGCCGCTTCACCTTCGCCGACGTCGCCTCCTACCGCTTCGCCCAGCCGCCGGTGCGCAGCTTCGCGGCGGTCTCCACCCTGCTGGTCGTCAGCTTCTACCTGATCGCCCAGATGGTCGGCGCAGGGCAGCTTATCAAATTGCTGTTCGGCCTGCCCTATGCGGTGGCTGTGGTGATCGTCGGCGCGCTGATGATGCTCTATGTGCTGTTCGGCGGCATGCGCGCGACGACCTGGGTGCAGATCATCAAGGCGGTGCTGCTGCTGGGCGGCGCCAGCTTCATGGCGCTGATGGTGCTGGCGCAGTTCGGCTTCTCGCTGGAGGCGCTGTTCGCGCGCGCGGTCGAAGTGAAGAGCGCGGCGGCGCAGGCGGCCGGCGCCACCCCGACCGAAGCCGGGGAGAAGGGCCGGGCGATCATGGCGCCCGGCGGCTTCATCAAGGATCCGGTCTCGGCCATCTCCTTCGGCCTGGCGCTGATGCTCGGCACGGCGGGCCTGCCGCACATCTTGATGCGCTTCTTCACCGTCCCGGATGCCAAGGAAGCGCGCAAGTCGGTGCTGTGGGCGACCGGCTGGATCGGCTATTTCTATATCCTCACTTTCATCATCGGCTTCGGTGCGATCATCCTGGTCGGCACCGATTCCGGCTACAAGATGGCCGACGGCACGCTACGCGGCGGCGGTAATATGGCGGCGATCCATCTCGCCCATGCGGTCGGCGGCAATGCTTTCCTCGGCTTCATCTCGGCGGTGGCGTTCGCGACCATCCTGGCGGTGGTCGCGGGGCTCACTTTGTCGGCGGCCTCGGCGGTCAGCCATGACCTTTATGCCACGGTGCTGAAGCATGGCCGCGCCAACTCCGCCGACGAACTGCGCGTATCGCGGATCACCACCCTGGCGCTGGGCGCGCTGGCGGTGCTGCTGGGGCTGGTGTTCGAAAAGCAGAATGTCGCCTTCATGGTCAGCCTCGCCTTCGCGCTCGCCGCGTCGGGCAATTTTCCGGTGCTGATCCTGTCGCTGCTGTGGAGCGGCTGCACCACGCGCGGCGCGGCCTGGGGCGGCACCATCGGGCTACTGACCGCCTTCATTCTCACCCTGCTGTCGCCGGCGGTGTGGACCACCACCTTCGGCCTTGGCCCGGCGCCTTTCCCCTATAGCTCGGCGGCGATCTTCTCGGTCCCGGCCGGCTTCATCGCCATCTGGCTGATCTCCCGGCTCGACCGCTCGCCCCGCGCGGCGGTGGACAAGGCCGGCTATCCGGCCCAGCGGGTGCGGGCGGAAACCGGCATCGGCGCCTTCGCCGCCAGCGACCATTGAACCTTCTCCTCCCGCGCCGCGTTCGGCGCGGGAGGAGAGAGGCCATGGACGAACAGCTGACCCCGGCCGCCGATATGGCGGCACATCGCCGGCCGGCATTTCCCGGCGAAAGCGCGGACTATGCGAAGGCGCGGCAGAATCTGCTGGCGGCGGAGATCGACTTTCGTCGCCACATGACGCGCCTGACCGCCCAGCGTCAGGCGCTGCCGCCCGGCCCGCTGATCACGAAGAATTATCGCTTCAAGGATGAGCAGGGCTTCGAGGTCGGCCTTCTCGACCTGTTCGGCGACAAGCATGTGCTGGTCAGCTACTATTGGATGTATGGGCCGGAACGCGAGCGGCCCTGCCCGATGTGTACCAACTGGATCGGCGCGGTCGATGGCAATGCGACCGACATCAAGCAGCGCGTCGCCTACAAGATATTGTCGCGCAGCCCGGTGGAACGGCAATTCGCCTTCGCGCAGGAGCGGGGTTGGCGCAACACCGACTTCATCCAGACGATCGGCGACGATTATGCCCGCGATCTCGACCTGCTCCAGCCCGACGGCGAATATCCCGCGTTGATCGTCTATCGCCGCGACGGCGATCAGGTGCGGCTCTTCTGGATGAGCGAGATGGGACGGGACATGGCCGATCCAGGCCAGGACCCGCGCGACGCGCCCGACATCGCCGCGCTCTGGTCGATCCTCGACCTGACGCCGCAGGGGCGGCCGGCCGACTGGTATCCGAAGTTGCGCTATTGAGCGATCCCATGATCGCAGGAAATCTCCATCCTCCCCTGCAAGGGGAGGGGGACCACGAAGTGGTGGAGGGGTGTCTTCGCTATCGATGACGGAACACCCCTCCGTCAGGGCTTCGCCCTGCCACCTCCCCTTGCAGGGGAGGATGGAAGTGAGGTCAGCGCGCGCCCTCGGCGTAATAGCGCTCCATGTCGAGGCGCATCTGGTGCAGCGCTTCCGGGTTCAGATAGACCATGTGGCCCGCCGGATAATATTTGAACTGCAGGTTCGGCCGCAGCGCCGGCGCCAGCATCATGTGCTTGAGGTCGCGCTCGGTCGAGAAGAAGGGCGTCGCCATGTCATAATAGCCGTTGAGCGACAGCACGCGCAGATGCGGGTTGATGCGCATCGCGGTGCTGAGGTCGGCGGTGACGTCGGCGACATTCTGCTTGCGGCCCGACGGCGGCTCATGACTCCAGTCCCAGTTGAAGGCGCCGCCCTCCCGTGCGCTCAGGCGATAGCTAAGCTCGGTCTGATAGCCGAGCTTGTTGGTCAGCTGGTCGAGGAAGCTGCCGACATAGAGGCCGCTGATCGCGGTGTCCGACGGATCATATTCGGGGTCCTCGCCCGCCGCATCCTCGTCGATCCCCTTGTAGCGGCTGTCGAACCGGCCGAGCGTCTCGCGCCCGTCGCGCAGCAATTCCTTGCGGAAGCGGCTGAGGCTGACGCGCAGGTTGGCGCGCTTCAGATAATCGACCGACAGGCCGGTGAAGCGGCTCATCTGCTGGGCGACGCTATCCTCTTCCTGGGCGCTGATGTCCTGGCCCTTCAGCAGCGCGGCGGCATAGGGACCGTTGGCGAACTGCCGCGCTTCCTCGACAAAGGCTTCCAGGCTGGCCGGACGGCCGCCGGGCACGCGGTTATGATACCAGGCGGTCGCGGCATAGCTTGGCAGATAGCCGATATGGATGGTGTCGAAACCCGACTGGCGCACGCCATAATTCATGATCGAGGACAGCAGGATGACGCCGTTCAGCGCCATGCCGCGATCTTCCAGTTGATAGGCCAGCGCGCCCGAACGGGTGGTGCCATAGCTTTCGCCGAAAATATATTTGGGATCGCCCCAGCGGCCATTCTTGGTGGTGTAGCGCAGGATCGCCTTGGCGAAGGCATCGACATCCTGGTCGACGCCATAGAAGTCGGCGCCCTTGGCGTCGCCCAGCGGCCGCGAATAGCCCGATCCCACCGCGTCCAGGAACACCATGTCGGTGCTGCCGATCAGGCTGTCGGGATTGGGGCCGACATCGAAGGGCGCGGGGGCGACCGCTTCGGGATTGCCGGTGCGGACATGATCGGGCGCAAAGCTGCCCATGCGCAGCCACAGCGAAGCCGAACCCGGACCGCCATTGTAGAAGAAGGTCAGCGGGCGGTGCTTACCAGGCGCGGTATAGGCGGTGTAGAAGACGCTGGCGGTCGGCTTGCCCTGGGCGTCGCGGATGGTCAGCGTGCCGGCGGTGGCGGTGTAGGCGATCGACTTGCCGTCGACGCTCGCCGTGCCCTTGCTGGTCTTGGTCACTTCCTCGACCGGGGCGCTGGCCCAGTTCTTGGCCATCTCGTCCGCTATCTGCTCGGCATGCTGCCTGGCGGCGTCGGGCGCGCCATCCTTCTGCGCGAAGGCAGGATGGGACAGGGAAAGGGCGAGGAGGGAAGCAAAGCCAAGGGTGGCGGTCAGCCGCATGGTATGTCCTTTTCTTATGGATGTGCGAACCTGACCGGCCGTCATAGGCAGGCGCCCCGGCGGGGCAAGGGAAACATCATATCATGACAGGATATTCATCTGCTGGGCACGCCGTCGGGCCGATGGGGCTGGTCGATCCATCGGCTCCCCTTGCCGCAACGCGTCATTTCCTGTAGGGGCGCGCCCGAAGCCTCTGCGCGGCCTTGTGTCGGCCAGGGGAGCCCCATATCCCAAAGGCAAGACATGTCCCTGCGTAATATCGCGATCATCGCGCACGTCGACCATGGCAAGACCACGCTCGTCGACCAGCTTTTCCGCCAGTCCGGCACCTTCCGCGACAACCAGCGCGTCGAAGAACGCGCCATGGACTCGAACGACCTGGAAAAGGAACGCGGCATCACCATTCTGGCGAAGCCCACCTCGGTCGAATGGAACGGCACCCGCATCAACATCGTCGATACGCCCGGCCACGCCGACTTCGGCGGTGAAGTGGAGCGCATCCTCTCGATGGTCGACGGCGTGATCCTGCTGGTCGATTCGTCGGAAGGCGCGATGCCGCAGACCAAGTTCGTCACCGGCAAGGCGCTGGCCCTGGGTCTCAAGCCCATCGTCGTCGTCAACAAGGTCGACCGTCCCGACGAGCGCATCCAGGAAGTGCTGGACGAAGTGTTCGACCTGTTCGTGACGCTCGACGCCACCGACGAACAACTCGACTTCCCCGTCCTCTACGCATCGGGCCGCAACGGCTATGCCAGCGAGGATTCGCAGCGCCGTGAAGGCACGCTGGAGCCGCTGTTCCAGAAGATCGTCGACCATGTGCCGCCGCCGTCGCTGGATCAGGACGCGCCGTTCAGCTTCCTCGTGACTTTGCTTGATCGCGACAACTTCCTGGGTCGTATCCTGACCGGCCGCGTCCAGTCGGGCACGGTCAAGGTCAACCAGCCGATCCACGCGCTCGACATGGACGGCAATGTGATCGAAACCGGCCGCGCGTCGAAGATCATGTCGTTCCAGGGCCTGGATCGCGTGCCGGTCGACGAAGCCAAGGCAGGCGACATCATCTCGCTGGCCGGTCTGACCGTCGCGACCGTCGCCAACACCATTGCCGATCCGCAGGTCAGCGAACCGATCCAGGCGCAGCCGATCGATCCGCCGACCCTGTCGATGCGCTTCGCCGTGAACGATTCGCCGATGGCCGGCCGTGAAGGCAGCAAGGTGACGAGCCGCATGATCCGCGACCGTCTGGCCCGCGAAGCGGAATCGAACGTCGCCATCAAGGTGACGGAATCGGACGACAAGGACAGCTTCGAAGTCGCCGGCCGCGGCGAATTGCAGCTGGGCGTTCTCATCGAAACCATGCGCCGCGAAGGCTTTGAACTGGGCATTTCGCGTCCGCGCGTGCTGTTCGGCGAAGACGAGAATGGCGGCAAGACCGAGCCGTATGAAACCGTCGTCATCGACGTGGACGATGAATTCTCGGGCACGGTCGTCGACAAGATGAACATCCGCAAGGCCGAGATGACCGACATGCGTCCCTCGGGCGGCGGCAAGACCCGCATCACCTTCTCCGCGCCCTCGCGCGGCCTGATCGGCTATCATGGCGAATTCCTGTCCGACACGCGCGGCACCGGCATCATGAACCGCCTGTTCGAGAAGTACGGCCCCCACAAGGGCAAGATCGAAGGCCGCAAGAATGGCGTCCTGATCTCGAACGGCGCTGGCGAAGCCAATGCCTATGCGCTGGGTCCGCTGGAAGATCGCGGCATCCTGTTCGTCGGCGTGGGCGAAGCGCTCTATGAAGGCATGGTGATCGGCGAGAACGCCAAGCCCGAAGACCTCGAAGTCAACCCGATGAAGTCGAAGGCGCTGACCAACTTCCGCGCCAGCGGCAAGGACGACGCCGTCCGCCTGACCCCGCCCAAGAAGATGACGCTGGAACAGGCGATCGCCTATATCGACGATGATGAAATGGTCGAAGTGACGCCCAAGACGATCCGTCTGCGCAAGCGCTACCTCGATCCGAACGAGCGCAAGCGCATGAGCCGTGCCAAGGCCGCCTGATGCTTCCGGGCAGCCCAAATAAGGCTGCCTGATTTTCGGCTAGACAAGTTACGAAAGGGCCGGTGTCGCGAGGCGCCGGCCCTTTTCTTTATCCAGGAGGCTGCATTGGCCGATCTCTATCTCAAGGCGCTGGAATCCGAGCGGCGCAAATTATGGGCCGAATGCCGTCTCAAGGGCCTGCCCAAGGGCACCCCGGAACGCGAGCGGATCGTCGAGATCGACGCCCTGCTCAAGGCGCACAAGGCCAAGAAGGACGGCAAGTCTGCCGACCAGTGACGGCAGCCGATTTCCGGTCGGCTCAGCATAAATCCCGATAGGCGGGAAGGGCCTGTTTCCTATCGTTGCGGTTCTGGTGGACCGATGCGAAACGGAAAGGGTGCCTGTGACCAACGATGCGGACGCGGACGGACACGACCTGTTCGAATGGGGGCCGCCGCGTGGCCTGCCCGGCCTCGTCCGCCTGTCGGTCCCCGCACTGACCACGGTGCGGTCGCGCGCGCTGCTCGCGCTGGCAATCGGCTGGCTGCCGCTCCTCCTGCTGATCCTGCTGGTGCCCGGTCATGATCGGGCCAGTGACCTCCGCGATTTTCTGCGCGATCTCGGCACGCATGCCCGTTTCGCCTTTGCCGTGCCGATCCTGCTGGTCGCCCATGTCGAAACCGCGCGGCGCCTGGGCGTAGTGGTGCGCCATTTCGCCATCTCGGGACTATTGCCGTCCGCTGCGGTCGAGCGGCTGGGGGGCGAACTGGCAAGCGCCCGCGCCGCGGTGCGGGCGCCATCGGCCGAACTGCTGGTGCTGCTGCTCGCCTATGCCTTCATCCTGTGGCTGTTTGCGACCGGCATCTCCACCCATGGTCTGCCGGCCTGGACGATCGTCGGGCAGGGCCGACTATCGGCGGCCGGATGGTGGCATATGCTGGTCAGCCTGCCGATATTGCTGATGCTGCTGATGGGCTGGCTCTGGCGCATCCTGCTGTGGACCCGATTGCTGCACAAGGTCGCGGCGATGGACTTGCGGTTGATCGTCGCCCATCCCGACAATGCGGGCGGCCTGGGCTTTCTGGCTCAGTCGGTCCGCGCTTTTGGCACTTTCGCGCTGGGGATCGGCTGCATCACGGCGGGGCGCTTCGCCAATGTCCATCTCCAGGGCGCAGCGACGCCGATGACCGGCGGCTTCCTGATCGGCGGCACGGTGGTGCTGGTGCTGCTGCTGTGCGTTGCGCCGCTGGGTGTGTTCCGCCCGGTAATGGCGCGGGCCTGGCGGCGCAACGCGATGCATTATGGCGCGCTGGCGGTGGCGCTCGGCCGGTCGTTCGAGAACCGTTGGTTCGACGGCCCGGCGGACGAGCAGCCCGACCTTCTTTCCGCACCCGACTTTTCGGCGGCAGCCGACCTCTATGGCGTGGTGTCCAACGTCTATGCGATGCGCTTCCTGCCGGTCGACCTGCGCAGCCTGCTGATCCTGATCGCGGCGACGCTGGCACCTTTTCTGGTGGCGATGTTCCTGTCGATGCCGACCGCGATGGTGCTGCAGGAATTGAAGGGGATGATGCTTTAGCGATCGAGCGGCAGGATCAGGGTTGCACGCAGGCCCCCCTCGGCCCGGTTGGCGAAGCCGATGCTGCCCTCATGCCCTTCGGCGATGGTGCGGGCGATCGACAGGCCCAGCCCCACGCCGCCGGTCTCGCGATTGCGGGAGGCTTCGCCGCGATAGAAGGGCTCGCACAGCCGGTCGAGAATCTCGGGTGGAACGCCGGGACCGGAATCCTCGACATCGACGATCGCCCGTGCGCCCTCGATCCGCAGGCTGACGCGCGCCGATCCGCCATAGCGGACCGCATTCTCGACCATGTTGGCGATGCAGCGGCGCAGCGCGAGGGCGTCGCCTTCTATCACCGCGCGCGCGCTGTCGGTGACGGCGACGTCATGGCCCATGTCGGCCAGGTCGTCGGCCAGCGTCTCGACGATCGCGGACAGGTCGATGCGCGCGCGCTGGCGTCCTTCAGTTCCTTCGCGCATGAAATCGAGCAGGTCGGTGACCATCGCCCGCATTTCCTGCACGTCCGCCTGCGCCTTGGCGCGGGGGCCGTCGGGCAATTGTTCCAGGCGAAAGGACAGGCGCGTCATCGGCGTGCGCAGGTCATGGGCGATCGCGACCAGCATGGCGGTGCGCTCCGACACATAATCGGCGATCCGCGCGCGCATATGATTATAGGCGATGCCCATGGCGCGCACTTCGGGCGGTCCGCCGATCGGCAGCGGCTCGGCGCGCTCCGGCCGCTCGCGCGCGACACCTTCGGACAGCAGGCGGATCGGCTGGGTGATGCGCCGCGCGACCCAATAGGCCGGAAGCAGCAGCAGGATGAAGATGCCCGCCATCAACGACAGGGTGATCGCATACCAGCGCCAGTTCGGTCCCTGCCGTCCCAGCAGCACGGTCCAGTTCTTGCCGTCCTCGCGCACGGCCAGCGCAAAGCTGCCGCGCAGCATCATCCGGCCGGGGTCGAATTCCATCCCCATGTCGGGGCGTGGTCCGGCCTCCGGACCGGAGCGCGGCATGCCGATCGGTGGCCGTTCCTGGATCAATGCCACTGCACTGGCCGGCACGCCCAGCAGGCCGGCAATACGCTCGGCGCCCGGACGATTGCTTTCCTGTCCGCCATCAGCGGCAGGGGCACGATCGGATTCATAGCGGCTGATCTGCCAACTGCCGGGCGGCTGGGTGCCGCCGCGCAGCAGGCCGGTCGCCTCCACCAGCATCATCGGCCGGGCATGGGGCGGCGGGCCACGAAAGGCGACCAGCATCATGGCGCCCAGCGCCAGCAGCAAGGTGGCAGCGACCAGAAAGACGATCCGCGTGAGGATCGAGGGATTGTAGCGGCCCCCGTCGCCCGCGGGCTGCGACGGTGCCGGGCTCACGCGGTGCGGACCTCGGCGGTGAACATATAGCCTTCGTTGCGGATGGTGCGGACCAGTTCGTCCCCCATGCCGCTACGTTCCAGCTTGCGGCGCAGGCGGCTGACCTGGACGTCGATCGCCCGGTCATAGCTTTCCGCGTCGCTGCCGGCCGAATAGTCGAGCAACTGGTCGCGGCTCAGCACCCGGCGCGGATGCTCGATGAAGGCGCGCAGCAGGCGGAACTCGCCATCGGTCAAAGTGACAACGACATTGTCAGGGTCGGTCAGCAGGCGCACGCCCATGTCGACCTGCCAGCCGGCAAAGCGCAGCCGCTGGCCAGCGGGGATCTGCGGTTCCGATGCCTGGCGGCGATTGCGGCGCAGCACGGTGCGGACGCGGGCGAGCAGTTCGCGCGGATTGCACGGTTTGGGCAGATAATCCTCCGCCCCCATTTCCAGCCCGACGATCCGGTCGATATCGCCGCCGATCGCCGACAGCATGATGATCGGCAGGTCGCCGCTCGCGGCCAGCCGCCGCAGGATCGACAGCCCGTCCTCGCCCGGCATCATCACATCCAGCACGGCGATGTCGAACGTCTGCGCGGCGAGCGCCTGATCCATCGCCACGCCGTCCGCGACGGCGGTCACGGCAAAGCCATGCTGCTCCAGAAAATCCGACAACAGGATGCGGATGTCCGCATCATCGTCGACCACCAATATGCGCGATCCGTCCATATTGGCGGTCAGCATATCGACTGAAGGCGATCCCTGCAAAGTCATCCGCATAATTCCTGTCAGATGGCGATGCCGACCGTCACCGTGCCGGTGAAGCCATTGGTCGTATCGCCGGTCATGGTGGGCGTCATCGCCGCGACCTGGGCCGACGTGTTGTCGCCGAACACATTGTCGCTGCTGGTGGTGATCTTGGCGAAGTTGGTCTTGCTGCTGGAATAGCCGCTGGTGGCATAGACCGTGGTGCAAGCCGCCGTCGGCATCGCGAACTGCGACGTCAGCAGGCGATTGGCATAGCTGGTCGCCTTGGCGAGGCTGGGATAGACCTCGAAATGGATATGCGGGTAGCGGCCGTCATAGCAGCCGGGGAAGATGCTGGTGAAGGTCACCTGGCCATTGGCGTCGGTCACGCCCACGCCGCGCAGATAATTTTCGCCCGGCACGGTATAGAGCGAATAGAGGCCGTCGCGGGTGCAGTGCCAGATATAGACGGCATAGCCCTCCAGCGGGGCGCAGCTGCCATTGACGTTCACCACCGTGATGCTGAGCTGCATATAAATGCCCTCGGCCGTGCCGCTCGACGATCCGAAGCTCGACCGTATGTCGGTGCGCACGATGCCGCTATCGTCCAGCACATTGACGACACTGCCATTGCTGCTGTTGGACCCGTCGGCAGGGTAGGGGCCGTTGGTCTCTTCCGGGTCGGCGATGCAGGTGCTCGACGTTGGGGTCGGCGTGGGGGTTGGCGTCGGGGTAGGGGTGGGCGTCGGCGTGGCGGTCGACGTGTCACTATCGCTGTCGCTGCCGCCGCCGCAGGCGGTGATCAGCGCGGCGCTGCCGGCCGAAAAGAGCAGGCGCAGCGTCCGGCGCCGGCCCATCGCCTCGCCGGCCAGCTTGCGCATATGTGCCAGATCGTCGGCCAGGCCATGGCCATGGTCGTCATGCGCGCCATCCTGCATCATCTCGCTCTACCCTTCTGTCGTCTTTGGACTGTCAGAAGGGCAGGACTAGGCGCACCATATATCCCTGCAATGTCTCGACGTGGCGGCTTTGTAGCGCTTTATGTCAATGGCCGCGCGGCCGGGCAAAGGCCGGGCGCGGCAGGCTGGCAAGCGCCAGGCTGCTGGCGACCATCAGGACAAGCGTTATCCACAGGAAGGGCGCATAATTGCCGAAGCGATCGAAAATCGCCGACGCGCCCAATGGCCCGGTCGCGGTGCCGACCGACAGCGCCATCAGCAGCCCGCCATAAAGACCGCCAAAGGTCTTCAGCCCGAAATGCTGGGTGGTGAGATAGACGATCACGTCGACCTCCGCGCCCAGGGTCAGGCCGATCAGCGCGGCCGCCGCGATCAGCAGCGCGACATTGTTTCCGGCGCCCAGCAATAGCAGGCTGGCGGCCGCCGGCAGCAGGAAGACGCCGGCGCCGACCAGCGATCCCCGGAACCGGTCGAGCAGCAGCCCGGTCGCCAGCCGACCGATGATCGAACAGAGGCCCACGACCGAGGCTATGCCGGCCGCCCGCATCGGATCGGCACCGCGATCGGTCAGGATCGGCACGAAATGCACGACCAGGGCGATGATGGTGAAGGTGAAGAGCAGGCTGGCGAGCAGCAGCCGATGATAGATGGAGGATCGCACCCCTTCCGCCAGTGTGGCACCGATCGCGGGCGCTGCGGCACTGGCTGTCTCGGCCTCGCCGCGCCGCCGGTCGCGCGCGCCGCGGAAGAAGAGGAAGATCAGCGGGAAGCTGCAGGCCGCCCAGATTGCCGCCTGGATCGGCGCGGCGCGCTGCCAGCCATATTGGCCGATCAGCCAACTGCCCATCAGCGGGAAGATGGCGACCGCGATCGATGCGCCGCACAGGGTGATGGCGAAGGCCAGGCCGCGTGACGCCTCGAACCGGGTGGCGACCGCACTAGTCCAGATCGTCGCCTGCACCGGCAGGGTGGCGAGCGCCAGCAGCGCCCAGAGCAGATACCATTGGCCGGGGCTGCCGGTCGCCGTGCCGAGCAGGGCAAAGGCGCCGCAGGTCAGCAGCACGCCGACCAGCCCGAACAGGCGCGGCCCCAGCCGGTCGACCATCAGGCCGATCGGCACGGAAAAGACCGCCTGCACCAGTGTCGAGAGGGTCAGGCCCACCGTCACCTGCGTCCGCGTCCAGCCAAACTGGTCGCTGATCGGCTGGATATAGGGGCCAAGCCCATAGATATGGATGACGCTGGTGGCGTAGCCGAGCGCGGCCGCGATCGGCAGCATATAATGACGCCGCCATTCCGTAGCGGCACCGGGCTTGTCGGTTTCCATCAGCATCGCCTCTCCCCATCGCATCTTGTCTGTCGCCATGGTTCTGCTCGATTTGTCCATAAAAAGCGAGGCTATCTCATTTATATCGCGGGGCGGGATTCGCTACTGGTTTCCCTCCGCTGGCCCTGTATAGTCGCGCGGTTTGCCCATTCCCGCGAAAGCGCTTCATGCATCTTCTCATCGGCCTCGCCGGCATATTGCTGATTCTTGCCATTGCCTTTGCCCTCTCTTCCAACCGCCGCGCGATCAAGCCGCGCGTTGTCGGAGCCGCCTTCCTGCTGCAGGCGGGGATCGCCCTGCTGGTGCTCTATGTGCCGGCCGGGCGCGCGGTAATCGCGGGCATGTCGCACGGCGTCGCCAATCTGCTTGGCTATGCGCAGGCGGGCACCAATTTCATCTTCGGCCCGCTGGCCAAGCCCGAAATCGGCGGCGCCAGCTTTGCCATCGCGGCGCTGCCGGTGATCATCTTCTTCGCCAGCCTGGTGTCGATCCTCTATTATCTGGGCATCATGCAGTTCGTCGTCCGCTGGGTCGGCGGCGCGATCGAGAAGGTGACGGGCGTGTCGAAGGTGGAAAGCCTGTGCGCTGCCGCCAACATCTTCGTCGGCCAGAGCGAAAGCCCGCTGGTGATCCGTCCCTATCTCGCCGGCCTCAACGGGCCGCAACTGTTCGCGGTGATGACCAGCGGCATGGCCGGCGTCGCCGGCACCATTCTTGCCGCTTATGCCTCGATGGGGATCAAGATCGACTATCTGCTCGCGGCCAGCTTCATGGCGGCACCCGGCGGCCTGCTGATGGCCAAGATCATGATGCCCGACGAGCCGGAATGCGAACCCGAACTGCCGCTGGAAGATGATATCCATCTGCCCGAAACGCGCCGCGCCGCAGCGGTCGCGGCGGTGCTGAACGCGGAAACCACGCCGGGCGAGCCGATGCCGGTTGCCACCCATGACGAGGAAAAGCCCGCCAACCTGATCATGGCGGCGGCACAGGGCGCGCAGACGGGTGTCAAACTCGCTGTCGCCGTGGGCGCCATGGTGCTGGCCTTCGTCGCGCTGGTGGCGCTGGCCAACGGCATCCTGGGCGGCATCGGCGGCATTTTCGGCTATCCCGAACTCAGCTTCCAGCAGCTGCTCGGCTATGTCTTCTCGCCGGTCATGTATCTGCTCAACATTCCCTGGAACGAGGCGCAGGTGGCTGGCGGCCTGTTCGGCACCAAGGTCGTGCTCAACGAATTCGTCGCCTATATCAACCTTGGCCAGGTGCAGGGCGCCTTGTCGCCGTCGACCATCGCGATCATCACCTTTGCGCTGTGCGGCTTCGCCAATTTCAGCTCGATCGCGATCCAGATGGCAGTGACCGGCAACCTTGCCCCCAATCAGCGGCCGATGATCGCCAAGCTGGGCCTGAAGGCGCTGGTCGCCGGCAGCCTCGCCAATCTGATGAGCGCCGCGCTCGCCGGACTGATGCTCAGTCTTTGATCTGGATCATTCTGCTTCCTTAACAGAATCTCTACCCTCCGCTTAACAAATCGGTTATGGTTAACCGATGGGGGAACTTAGATTTTTCGCGGCCGTCTTAACGGCCATCGGCACCATTGGCATGGCAACGGCGCAGACCAATGCGCCCGCGCCCAAGCCTGGCACGCTCGAAACCTACAAGGACTGGACCATCGGCTGCGACAATCGCAACCGGTGCGAAGCAGTGTCGCTGCTGCCCGACGGTGGCGACTGGCCCGACAATCCGGTGATGGTCGGCGTCGCCCGTTCGGCCGGTCCCGATGCTGCGGCCGAAGTCTGGGTCAGCCGCGATGCCAAGGGTTCCTCCGACGTCAGTTTCCTGGTTGACGGCCGCAAGGTCGCGACGGTGACCGCGCGCGATGGCGATGCCACCTTGCGCGGGCCGCAGGCGTCGGCGCTGGCGATCGCCATGGCACGCGGCAGCACGATGGAAGTGCGCACCGGCAACCGCTCGCTCGGTCGTCCCTCGCTCGCGGGTGCGGGCGCGGCGATCCGCTACATGGATGCGCGTCAGGGCCGGGCCGGCACCACCACCGCGCTGGTCGCGACCGGGCCGCTCGGTCCGCTGGCGGTGCGGATCGCGCCGCCGACGCCGGCAATCCATCGCGCGGTCATCGCGGCGGGCGATGCCCCGGCCGCACTGTGGCGGGAGGAACGCACTGCGCTCGGCAAGTTCACCGGCTGCACCGACGAGATGGCCAATGGCCAGTCCGAACTGCACCGCCTGTCGAAGAATGACACGCTGATCCTGGTCCCCTGTGGCTCTGGCGCCTATAATTTCACCACCGTGCCGGTGATCGCCAGCGGCATTCCGGGCCGCCGCAGCTTCCGCTTCGCGCCGTTCGACTATGCGCCCGGCTGGGGCACGGAAGAGATCGGCCATCCCACCTTGGTCAATGCCGGCTGGGCGCCCGAAAAGTCGCTGCTGCAAAGCTTCGCCAAAGGGCGCGGCATCGGCGATTGCGGCACCAGCCAGACCTATGTCTGGGATGGCAGCCGCTTCCGCCTGACCGAAGCGACCAGCATGGGCGAATGCCGGGGCGCCTGGCGCTGGATTCCCATCTGGACTGCGCAGGTCGTCGAGTAGAACGCGGCTGCAATAGGAAAATTGCAGGCCTGATGGCGCGCTTTGCAATGGCAATATTGCAGCGCACACATCATATGAAGGGCATGGCAAGCACCGCATCCCTTTCTGACTCGCCGCCGCAAGCCGCCGCTGCGCTGCCCAACCCGATCCGCGCCGTCATTTTCGACATGGACGGCACGCTGCTGGATACGGAGGCCGCGCATCGCGACGCCTTCGCCCGCACCGGCGCGGCGATGGGCTGGCCGATGTCGGACGAGCTGCTGCTGTCGATGGTCGGCATCCATCGCGACGAGAATCTGCGGATGCTGGCCGACCGCATGGGGCCGGACTTCCCGGTCGATCAATTCTATGCCGACAGCGATGCGCTGTTCGTCGCCGCGCTGGAGGCCGGCATTCCGCTGCGGCCGGGCGCGGAGGTGATTCTTGAGCATCTGGCCAAGGCCGGCATCCCGATGGCGATCGCGACCTCGACCATGGCGCCCTATGCCCAGCAGCGGCTGGAGAAGGCCGGGCTGCTTCCCTATTTCCAGACCGTCGTCACCCGCAATGACGTCGATCGCCCCAAGCCTGACCCGCAGCCTTATCTGCTGGCGGCTGAGCGTCTGGGCGTCGATCCGGCCGATTGCGTCGCGGTGGAGGACAGCCATGCCGGCGTTCGCGCCGGGGTGGCGGCGGGCATGGCGACAGTGATGATCCCCGACCTCCTCCCCCCGACCGAGGAACTGGTCCTGGCGGCCAGCGCGGTCCTGCCCAGCCTGCACGATCTGCGCGACCTGCTGCTGGCGACGGAATAAGCGGGTAGGCGCTATTCCGCTGGGATGGCGGAGTCGGGTGGATTGCGGACTGTCGGGTTTCGGCCACGAAATGCAGAAAGCTGCCTTTAGAAAGCTGGTTCGGTTCCATCTCCAAGATGTAACTGCCCATCTCGCACGCTGAACCAACGGGCATCGCCATCGCGTCTATCCACTATATGCCACTGTGGCTGGCCATCCGTTGTAGAAAATGTAAGGAAGCGGAACCCTTCGACCGTGGTCAGGACGACCTCGGGAAGATGGCCGAGCGCTTCGCACCGCTCAACTCGCGCTTCTCGTAGGCAGGATAGCGCAGGTTCCCAGAGATCATCGTCGCTCCAACTGCCACAGACAATTGCGTGCGTATTTTCGATACGCCAACTCCATTCGACCCCCAGTGATACCTCACCCTCGGGATGGCCGACTGATCCATCCCTATTCAAGCGAGGGGTGAGTTCCCCGATTTCGATGAAGATCGCCGATCCGCAGCCGCGCCATACATAACTGATCGGTTGGCCGACCAATGAAAGAGCGAGTGCTTCAAATTCTTGTTTAGCTGGCATCATAGAAACCTAGCGCGAGCGTCCGCTATCTGGAAGACCAATGCACTAGATCAATGACATCAAATGGTCGAGAGAAGACCCTGCCCTTGCTTTCCTACTCGGCCTTTCTCTGATCTATCCTGGGCAATGGAAGCCGCGCTTCATTCCCACCCCGCGCTATGGCGTTTCAGCCGCCCAGTGTCGCTTCACTGTCGCTTCACTGTCGCCTCGCTGTCGCGTCCGTGTCGCGTCGAAGGCGCGCCGCCCTGACCCGATTGTCGCGTCCCTGTCGCTTCACCGGTGCGTGGCAGGCGCATAGCCGGCGCATTTGGCCGGAATCGGCCCCACGACACTGTGAACTTCGACTGTCGCGTGAAATTCCCCGGCAGATTCTATCCAGCCTTCGCCAGCACCAGCGCGAACAGGCCGTCCGGGTCCATCCATTCGGCCGTGGGTTCCCAACCGCCCGCGCGCAGCAGCAGCCGTTCATCGCGCGCCCCATATTTATGGCTGCTCTCGGTATGGATGGTCTCGCCCGCCTTCATGTGGAAACATTGGCCCGCGACATGGAAATGCAGCGGCTCGGTCGCTTCCAGGTGCATCTCGATCCGCGCCTTCTCGTCGTTCCAGATGGCACGATGGGCAAAGGCCTCGACCGGCAGGTCGCCTTCCAGTTCGCGGTTGATCCGTACCAGCAGGTTGCGGTTGAAGGCGGCGGTGACACCGGCTTCATCGTCATAGGCAGCGATCAGCCGGTCGCGATCCTTGATCCGGTCCATGCCGATCAGCAGCATCGCCTCGTCGCCCAGCAGCCGGCGCATCGCGCGCAGCAGGTCGACGGCGGTGTCCGGCTCGCTGTTGCCGATGGTGGAACCGGGGAAGAAGCCGAGCCGTGGCTGGCCGGCGATCGCATCGGGCAGAGCGAGGGCGCCGGTGAAGTCGCCGACCAGCGGCAGCACCGGCAGGCCGGGAAAGGCGCTCGCCAGTTCGGCGCTGCTGGCGCGCAGGAAATCGCCGCTGATGTCGATCGGCACATAGGCGGCGGGATCGATCGCGCGCAGCAGGTGCGGCGTCTTGCGCGCGCTGCCGGCGCCGAATTCCACCACCGCCCGGCCGGAACCGATGGCAGCGGCGAAATCATCGCCATGGCCGGCCAGCAGCGCGGTTTCGGTGCGGGTCGGATAATATTCGGGCAGATCGGTAATATCCTCGAACAATTCCGATCCGCGCCGGTCATAGAACCAGATGGGCGGGGTCGCCTTGGGCGATCGGGCCAGGCCGGCCAATATGTCGCGGCGGAACGCCGGGTCGATGGTGCGGGCGGCGGGCATGTCGTGCGTCAGCAGCATGGGGCTTACAGATCCTTGGCCAGCCGCAGTCCCGTGAACTGCCAGCGTTGATGGGGGTGGAAGAAGTTGCGGTAACTGGCGCGGACATGACCGCGCGGGGTGGCACAACTGCCGCCCTTCAGCACGAACTGCCCGGACATGAACTTGCCATTATATTCGCCGACCGCGCCGGGGGCGGTGCGAAAGCCGGGATAGGGGCGATAGGCGCTGCCGGTCCATTCCCACACATCGCCGAACATCTGGGTCAGGCTGGTGCCGTCTTCGGCGGCGCGGGGGCGGGGGCAGGCGGCGCCGTCCAGTTGTTCGCCACTGGTCGGCGCGATGTTGAGCGCCGCGCTTTCCCACTCCGCCTCGGTCGGCAGGCGCGCGCCCGCCCAACTGGCATAGGCGTCGGCTTCATACAGGCTGATATGGCAGGCCGGGGCGGCCGGATTGACCGGCTGGCGCCCGTCCAGGCCGAACCGGATCCAGCCCTGTTCGCCGCGCTGCCAGTAGAGCGGCGCCTCGATCCCTTCCGCCTGGACCCAGGCCCAGCCATCCGACAGCCAGAGCGCCGGGTCATGATAGCCGCCATCCTCGATGAAGCCGATCCATTCGCCATTGGTGATCGGCCGGTGGGCCAAAGCATGGGGGCGCAGGAAGACCTTGTGGCGCGGCCCCTCGCAATCGAAGGCGAAACCGGTCTTGCCGTCGTCGCCGATTTCGACCAGCCCCTCGCGCCCCTCGATCCAGTGCAGCGGTCCGGGGACCGGCGCGGGCATCGCTCTGGGTGCGTCGAACAGGGCGGGGGCAATCGGGTTCAGCGAAAGGAGATGCTGCAGGTCGGTCAGCAGCAATTCCTGATGCTGCTGCTCATGCTGCAGCCCCAGCGTCACCAGCGTGCAGGCGGCCTCCGGCAGATGCGGCATGGCGGCCAGCAGCGCGGCATCGACATGGGCGCGATAGGCGCGCACCTCGCTCAGGCTCGGCCGGGTCAGCATGCCGCGCATCGGCCGGGCATGGCGGGGGCCTTCCGCCTCGTAATAGCTGTTGAACAGATAGGCGAAGCGGTCGTCGAAGGGGCGATAGCCCTCGACATGATCGCGCAGGACAAATGTCTCGAAGAACCAGCTGACATGGGCCAGATGCCATTTGGCGGGCGATGCGTCGGGCATCGACTGCACCGTGGCATCCGCGTCGGACAGCGGCGCTGCCAGCGCCTGCGTCAGCGCGCGGACGGCGCGATAGCGTTCCGCCAGCGCATCCTGTCCGGGCTGGATCCAGATTTTGGCCATGCACGCCCCTTTCGATACGGTTGCACCGCTCTCGCAAGGGGTAAGCGCATGACCGGGCAGCTCGGTTCCTTGCCGCCTTGTTGCGGCGCAGAATCAGGCGGCGGTGCGCTCCGGCCGGGCGCGACGCAGCTGGTTGCGGCCATTGGCCTTGGCTTCGTACAGCGCTTGGTCGGCCAGGCGCAGCACCTCGTCCATCTCCTCGCCCTTCCAGCGGCAGATGCCGGCGGAAAAGGTGATCAGGCGTCCATCGACATCGCCCAGCGGATGCTCGCGAATCTGTTCGGCCAGGCGGGCCAGCGACCAGCTCGCCTCATCCTCGATGCAATTCTGGAAGAAGACCGCAAATTCCTCGCCGCCCCAGCGCGCGACCATGTCGATGCGCCGGATCTGGGCGGACAGGCGGGTGGCGAAATCGCGCAGCACCCGGTCGCCCTCGTCATGGCCCAGCCGGTCATTGACCTGCTTGAAATGATCGATGTCGATGATGGCGATACAGCCCTGGCGCTTCTCGGTCGGCAGTTCGTCGATCAGGGCCAGCAGGCCGCGCCGGTTGGCGATGCCGGTCAGCGGGTCTTCATGGGCCGCCACTTGCAACTCTTCCATCTGGGCGCGGGTCGATGTCGCGGCACGGTGGACGCCGGCATAGAGGGTACGGATCACGTCACCGACTTCGGGCAGGACCGGCGCCTCCGGACTGTCGGAGCGCAGCGTATCGGCCAGCGCATGGATCGGGCTCAGCAGCGCGCCGATGCCCATCAGCGCCATGATCGTGCCGATCAACGTGGCGGTCAGCAACAGCAGGAATTCGGCCAGCGCGATCCGGCCGGTCGCCATGCCCCAGCTGATATAGCCGATCAGCGGCAGATGGGTGGCGACGAAGCAGAGTGCGAACAGGCGCAGGCGCAGGCTGCGCGGAAAGATGAAGGATGTTGCCAGATAGAATTGCATCTTGGCCCTCTCACTAATTGCGAATAACCCGCAAATTTGGAGAATTGGCTAAACGCGCCCTGAATGAATAGGGTTAATGTTGCGGTGCAAGGCAAAGCGTGTGCGATGGTAGCCAGGCCGTTGAAATCAGACCTGTCTTGATGCGCCCGGCACCCATTTAACATCCCGCGCGCCATGGTCGTTCAGCCGGCGGGCGAGGACGAACAGCAGGTCCGACAGGCGGTTGAGATAGGCCAGCGCCTGCGGATTGAGCGCGACATCGGCGGCGGCGGCCGTCGCGCTGCGCTCGGCCCGGCGGGTGATCGCACGGGCGAGGTGGACGGCGGCGGCGGCCGGACTGCCGCCGGGCAGGATGAAACTGTCGAGCGGAGTGAGATCGGCGTTCATGTCGTCGATCTGCTGCTCCAGCCGGGCGACCTGGCTGGCAATGATGCGTAGTGCCCAGGGCTCGTCCGCGCCGTCCGGAATCGGGGTGGCGAGGTCCGCGCCCAGATCGAACAGGTCGTTCTGGATGGTCATCAGCCAGGCCGCCTCGGGCAGGTCGCCGATCGCGAGGATGGCGAGGCCGATCGCACTGTTGGCTTCATCTACGTCGCCCACCGCCTGCATGCGCGGCGCATGTTTGGGCAGGCGCGATCCATCGACCAGACCGGTGGTGCCCGCGTCACCGGTGCGGGTGTAGATCTTGTTGAGCTTGACCATCAGGCCTCAGCCATTGCCCTTCATCATCAGCAACAGGGCGATGATGATGACGGCGCCGGCCTGGAACAGGATGCGGTTCATCATCATCCGGTTCTGCTTCAGGCTGGATGGGCGCGGCGCGCCTTCCGGCAGGTTCAGTTCCTCCTTTGTCGCCTGGAGGAAGGCGATGATGCCGCGGACAAGCGCGAACAGGGTCGCGGCCATGGCAAGGATGAGGGCGATGACGAGCACGGTGGTCATGGGGTGATGCTAGGCCGCTCCGGCGGTGATGCCAACCGGAAAGCGCCCGGCGCGCAGATCATCGGCCAGGCGCTGCGGGTCCATGCCGGCAGCACGCAACTCCGCCAGCGCAATCGCACCGTCCCGCTTCGCCAGCCGCTTGCCATCGGCGCCCAGCAACAGCGGGTGGTGGATATAGGCGGGGCTTGGCAGGTCGAGCAGCGCCTGCAACATGCGATGGATATCGGTCGCGGCGCGCAGGTCATTGCCGCGCAGCACATGGGTGACGCCGATCGCCGCATCGTCCAGCGTGCAGGACAGATGATAGCTTGCCGGCGCATCCTTGCGCGCCAGCACGACATCGCCGGCCGCGGCCGGATCGGCGGCAATCTCGGACCGCGCCGCCTGGGGATCGAGCGGATAGGGCAGGGCGGCCCAGTGCAGCGGCCCTGCCCGTGCGACCGCGGCCTGCATGTCGATCCGCCAGGCGTGAGGCATGCCCGCCGCGATGCGCTGCGCGCGCACGGCGACCGGCAGGGCGTGGCAGGTGCCGGGATAGACCGGGCCTTCCGGGCCATGCGGCGCGGTCAGGCTCGCCTGGATATCGGCGCGCGTGCAGAAGCAGGGATAGAGCAGACCCATCGCCCGCAACTGGTCGAGCGCGGCATCATAGTCGGCCAGGCGCTGCGACTGGAAAATGATTGGGCCATCCCATGCCACGCCCAGCCAGCGCAGGTCTTCGACAATCCCGTCGACATGTTCGAGGCGGCTGCGGGTGCCGTCTATATCCTCGATCCGCAGGCGAAAGGCGCCGCCCGCTCCTCGTGCCAGGTCCATCGCCATCAGCGCCGACCAGCCATGGCCGACATGCAATCGACCGGTGGGGCTTGGCGCGAAACGACTCACAAGATGCTGTGGTGCGGTGGATTGAGTCATACAGGCTCTTGACGGCGGATATTCGTTAATGCTGTCATGCTCTTGTCACGTTGTTGGTCGATCAGCGGCGTCGGCAAGGGGGTAGAGGCGACTATGTACCATCCCGACCTGATACGGCATCCGGAAAATTGCCCGGCGCTGGTTTTGAATGCGGACTATACACCGCTCAGCTATTATCCCCTGAGCCTGTGGCCCTGGCAGACCGCCATCAAGGCGATTTTTCTGGAGCGAGTGGACATCGTCTCCTCCTATGAGCGGGAAGTCCACAGCCCCAGCCTGCAGATGCGCATTCCCTCGGTCATCGCGCTCAAGCAATATGTGCGGCCGTCCGAACATCCCGCCTTCACCCGCTTCAACCTGTTCCTGCGTGACAAATTTTCCTGCCAATATTGCGGCACCACCCAGGATCTGACCTTCGACCATGTCGTGCCGCGTCGTGCCGGTGGCCGCACCACCTGGGAAAATGTCGCGACCGCCTGTTCGCCCTGCAACCTCAAGAAGGGCGGGCGCACGCCGCGCGAAGCGGGCATGCAATTGCATGTGCAGCCGATTCGGCCGACCAGTTGGCAATTGCAGGAACATGGCCGCGCCTTTCCGCCCGGCTATCTCCACGAAAGCTGGCATGACTGGCTCTATTGGGACGTCGAACTGCTGGCCTGATCCCCGCGCGGATCAGTTCATCGCGGGCAGCCAGTCCAAATCCATATGCTTGTGCCGGTTGGTATAATGGCCGACCTCTTCCAGCCGGGTCATGTCGATCAGCGTGATCCGGCCATTGGCCCGACTGATCAGATTCTCCTGCTCCATCTGCCGGATCATCCGGTTCACATGGACGGATGTCAGGCCGATGGCGTCGCCAATCTCCTCCTGCGTCAGCTTCAGGTCGAAACTGTCGGTGATGCTGTCATCGGTCACCCGCAGCCGGTCGAACATGTCGAGCAGAAAGGACGCGACCCGTGCCTTGGCCGATGTGCGACCCAGCGAGGCGAGGCGATCGGTCATCGCCACCCGCTCCGCATTCGACAGCAGGAATAGCAGGGCAGCTACCCGCGGATGTTCTTCAAGCAAGCGGCGCAGTGCATGTTTATCGAACGGACAGACGATCGCATCGGACAGCGCGACCAGCGATTCCGGCGCCTTGCTATAGATGGTGCTGGCCGACCCGATGAAGTCGCCAGGAAAATAGACGCGCAATATCTGGCGGCTGCCGTCGGGCAGGATGACATAGCTCATCACCCGCCCCTCGCGCAGCACGAACAATTCCGTAACCGTCTCATTGACGCGTTGGATCATCGCCCCGCGCTTCACCTTGCGGGGATTCTCCTCCAGCCGTGTCAGCGCTGTTTTTTCCGCATCGGACAGGGGGATTGTCTTGGCCAGTCTTTCCGCGAAACAACTCGTCGCCACCAATACACCTTCTTCTTGAAATTGTTGTTACGATGGCAGAACGCCCCAACTTCCTTTTGGCTGCATTTCAGTGACGCGCACTAAACTCGATCAAGGTTGAGCCGATCCGCGAAAATAGTCTTCCGCGCCCTTTGAGCCTGCCCGTTTTTCGCGTCGAACGACCACGCGCGCGCCTTGCACGTCGCGCAATAGACGCTATGAAACCTAGCCAATGGACCGCATTCACATTCGCGGCGGCAAGCAACTCAACGGCCGCCTTCCCATCTCCGGCGCTAAGAACGCTGCCCTGACGCTGCTGCCCTGCGCGTTGCTGACCGACGAGCCCGTCGCGCTGCGCAATTTGCCGCGCCTGGCCGACGTCGACAGCTTCGGCCATCTGCTCAACCAGCTTGGCGTGTCGACCATGATTGAGGGCGCCCGTCCCGAAGATTTCGGCCGCGTCATGACGATGCGCGCCGGCCGCGTGACCTCGACAGAGGCGCCCTATGACATCGTGCGCAAGATGCGCGCGTCGATCCTGGTGCTCGGCCCGCTGCTCGCCCGCGCTGGCGAAGCGCGGGTGTCGCTGCCCGGCGGCTGCGCGATCGGCAACCGTCCGATCGACCTGCACCTCAAGGCGCTGGAAGCGTTCGGCGCGATCATCGAGATCGCCGCCGGCTATGTCCGTGCCAGCCTGCCCGATGGCGGTCTGCCCGGTGGCATCTATACCTTCCCGGTGGTGTCGGTCGGGGCGACCGAAAATGCGCTGATGGCGGCCTCGCTCGCCAAGGGCACCTGCATCCTGGAAAATGCCGCGCGCGAGCCGGAAATCGTTGATCTGTGCAGGCTGCTGATCGCGATGGGCGCCGATATCGAGGGCGTGGGCACCGACAAGCTGATCATCCATGGCCGCGATCGTCTCCATGGCGCGACCTACAGCGTCATGCCCGACCGGATCGAGGCGGGCAGCTATGCCTGCGCCGCGGCGATCACGGGCGGTTCGCTTGACCTGATCGGTGCCAATGCCGACGACATGCACGCGATCCTGGCCGCGCTGCGCGAAGCGGGCGTGCAGGTCGATGAGCATCGCGACGGCATCCGTGTCTCGTCCGACGGCAAGCTCAAGCCGCTCAACATTTCGACCGCGCCTTTCCCGGCCTTCCCGACCGATATGCAGGCGCAGTTCATGGCGATGCTGACCAAGGCGGACGGCGCATCGGTGCTGACCGAGACGATCTTCGAGAACCGCTACATGCATGTGCCCGAACTGGCGCGCATGGGGGCGGACATCGCCGTCAATGGCCGCACCGCCGTGGTGCGCGGCGTCGACAAGCTGGTCGGTGCGCCGGTGATGGCGACCGATCTGCGCGCATCGATGAGCCTGATCCTGGCTGGCCTTGCCGCCGAAGGCGAGACCATCGTCAGCCGCGTCTATCATCTCGATCGCGGTTATGAACGGCTGGAGGAAAAGCTTTCGGCCGTCGGCGCCGATATCGAGCGGGTCAGTGATGGCTGAAGGCCGTGGCCTGGCAACGGATCGGGCGGCGCTGCTGGCGCTCTATGATCTCGATGCAGGCGGTTTCCGCACTCTGGACGACATCACCAGCTTTGCCGCGCAACTCTGTGATGCGCCCATCGCGCTCGTCAGCATTGTCGAGGATATAAGGCAGCGTTTTTTGGCGCGGGTGGGGCTGGATGCGGAGGAGACGCCACGGGACGTCTCCTTCTGCGCGCTGGCCATGCTGGGTGACGAAATCTTCGTTGTGCCGGATGCGGCGCAGGACGCGCGTTTCATCGACAATGCGCTGGTCACCGGGCCGCCGCATATCCGCTTCTATGCCGGTGCGCCGCTGGTCGGTGGCGATGGTGAGCCGTTGGGAGCGTTGTGCGTCATCGACACGGTCCCACGCGCGGATCTGACGCCATTGCAGCGTCAGGGGCTTTTGCTGCTGGCACGGCAGGTGATGGTGGAGTTGGAAGGGCGGCGACGCGATCGCGATGTCATCGCCCAGCAACGGCTGGATGCGGCGGCGGTGGCAGACAGTGACCGCATGTTCCGGACCCTGGCGGACACGATGCCGCAGATGGTCTGGTCTACCCTGCCCGACGGCTATCATGATTATTATAATGCCCGCTGGTATGAATATACCGGCGTTCCCGCAGGATCGACCGATGGGGATGCCTGGAATGGCATGTTCCATGCGGAGGACCAGCCCAAGGCTTGGGAAAAGTGGCGACATTCCCTGGTCAGCGGCGATCCCTACGAGATCGAATATCGGCTGCGCCATCGCGATGGCGAATATCGCTGGACCCTGGGGCGCGCGCTGCCGATCCGGGATGCGCGGGGCCAGATCATCCGCTGGATCGGCACCTGCACCGAGATTCACGAACAGAAGCTGATGCTGGAAGAGCGCGAGATGATCGCGCACGAACTGTCGCACCGGATCAAGAATATCTTTTCCGTCATCGCCGGCCTCATCGGCCTGTCGGCGCGCGAACGGCCGGGCATGCAGGAGGGGGCGGAGGATTTGCGCGATCGCATCCTGGCGCTGGGGCGGGCGCATGATTTCGTCCGTACCCATGGCGGCGGCGCAAGCATTGCGGAGGAACGCGCATCGCTGCATGGCGTGCTGGAGGAGATTTTCGCGCCCTATGGCGGTCGGGAACGCCTGGTGCTGTCGGGCGACAATCCTGCGATCGACGATCGGTCGGCCACGCCGCTGGCGCTGCTGTTTCATGAATTGGCGACCAATGCGGCCAAATATGGCGCGCTGTCGACCGCGACTGGCCATGTCGCATTGCATGTGGCGAATGATGGCGAAGATGTCCGCCTTGACTGGCGTGAAGAAGGCGGACCGGTGGTCGCGCCCGTGGCAAGCGAAGGTTTTGGCAGTCGCCTGATCGCGCTCAGCGTGGAGCGTCAGCTTGGCGGCCGGCTGGAACGCGAATGGCACCCGGAAGGGGCCAGGCTCAGCCTGTGGATACCGCGCCGATCACTGCATCGCGGGGCGGCGGGAAGGGCGTAAAGCCGGCGATGTCGGCGCTGGTCAGGTCCGGCGTGTCGGTCGCTGCCAGCAGGACGGTCTGGGCGATGCTTTGCGCGCGGAAAGGCTTGGTAACGACGCCCAGCGCTGCGATCGCGGCTGTCCCGATCTGCGCCGGATTGGCGGTCACATAGATCACCTTGATGCCGAAGCGGCTGGCCAGTTCCATGCCGATGGCGGGACCGGTCGGACCGTCGCGCAGGTTGAGATCGACCAAAGCGATGTCACAGGATTCTGCGGCTGCCAAGGCCGCCTCGCGGTCGGCCGCGATGCCGCCGACATCGAAGCCGGCATCCTGCACAATCTGTTCGATTTCCAACGCGACGAAAATCTCGTCCTCGACGATCAGAATCTTCTTGCTCATCCCTGCGCCCGCTTATGCTGGTGCCGATAAATGCGGCAACGGGCAAAGAGTTCCCGAAATATGTAAAAATCAGGTGTCGTCGTTTTTGATGCTGGTCCAGGCCGTGTCGAATGCGGTGCCGTTCATCAGTAGGACCGATGCGGGATAGCCGCCTTCGGCTGCCTTCTTCGCTGTCTCGGTGGCGCTGTCAATCGCCGCCTGCTGCGTCGGGAAGGGGCCATAATAGCTGTTGTTGAGGTTGATCTTCCACACGCCGTCATGCGGGACGATGATGTAGCGGGCGTGGGGCAGGTCGGTCATGGTCGCGATGGTCTCCGATGGCAGGTCAGCGCGCCGGCATCCGCCGAGCGCTCGCCAGATGATGGGCATGGGTGATCGCGACCGCAAGGGCGTCAGCCGCGTCCGAACCGACGATCTTGGCGCCCGGCAGCAGCCGCTGGACCATGGCATGGACCTGATCCTTCGACGCGTTGCCGACGCCGACGACCGATTTCTTGACCAGCCGGGCGGCATATTCGCCGACTTCCATGCCGGAACGCGCGGCATTCAGCAGGATGACGCCGCGCGCCTGGCCCAGCTTCAGCGTCGATTGCGGATTGACGTTGACGAACACCTCCTCGACCGCAGCGCCGTCGGGCTGGTGTTCGAGGATCAGGTCGGTCAGCGCCAGGTCGAGCGCCATCAGCCGTGTCGCCAGCGACATCGCGCTATCGGTCTTGATCTGGCCATTGCCGACATGGGTCAGCCGATTGCCATCGGCGGCAATCAGGCCCCAGCCGGTCGTGCCGAGGCCTGGATCCAGTCCCAGGATGATCATGCGACGAAAGCTGCGGGCATTTAGCCCAGCTTCTCCAGCACCGCGTCGGAGACTTCGTAATTGCCCCAGACGGTCTGGACGTCGTCATCATCTTCCAGCGTATCGACCAGCTTCAGCAGCGTTGCGGCATTGGCTTCGTCGACTTCCAGCGTGGTCTGCGGCTTCCAGGCGAGCTTGGCGCCCTCTGCCGGACCCAGCTTGGCCTCCAGCGCCTTGGCGACTTCGTGCAGCGCGTCCATCGCGGTCCAGATCTCATGCTCGTCTTCGTTCGACGAGACATCGTCTGCCCCCGCTTCCAGCGCGGCTTCGAACACGGCGTCGGCATCGCCGGCGCTGGCGGGATAGGTGATGAGGCCCAGGCGGTCGAAGCCATGGCTCACCGCGCCCGACGCGCCCAGGTTGCCGCCATTTTTGGCAAAGGCGGTGCGGACATTGGTCGCGGTGCGATTGCGATTGTCGGTCAGGGCCTCGACGATGATGGCGACGCCGCCGGGACCATAGCCCTCATAGCGGATTTCCTCGTAATTCTCCATGTCGCCGCCGATCGCCTTGTCGATCGCGCGCTGGATATTGTCCTTGGGCATCGACTGGGCCTTGGCGGCGTTGACCGCCAGGCGCAGGCGCGGGTTCATGTCCGGATCGGGCATGCCCATCTTGGCCGCGACGGTGATTTCGCGCGACAGCTTGGAGAACATGGACGAGCGCTTCTTGTCCTGCGCACCCTTGCGATGCATGATGTTCTTGAATTTGGAATGGCCGGCCACGGCCTTCTCCTGACATTTTCTGTGAAACCGAAGCGCGCTCTCTAGCGAGCGCGTGGGCATCCTGCAACGCTAGAGGATAGTCGGGGCGCGGCTATCAGTAGCGGATCGCGGTGCCCGAGGCGGAGACCATCAGCATCGAGCCGTTGGCGCCGATCACTTCATAGTCGAGGTCGACGCCGACGATGGCATTGGCGCCCAGCTTGCGGGCATTGCCCTTCATCTCCTCGATCGCCTCGCTGCGGGCGCGCTGCAGCACATCCTCATAGGCGCCCGATCGGCCGCCGACGATGTCGCGCACGCTGGCGAACAGGTCGCGGAAGAGGTTGGCGCCGACGATCACTTCGCCGGTGACGATGCCCAGATAATCCTGGGCAGGTCGGCCTTCCAGGCGGCTGGTGGTGCTGACGATGATGTCGGTCATAAAGGGCGTCCTCTCTTTTGTGGCGCCCCTGGCGCGAGGGGGCTGGACCAGATGTAGGTCGACAGCACCCCTCGGCAAGGTCCGGTGGCATGCACCGGTCGGGCATCAGGCGGTGTCCGCCTTATTCCATGCCCAGCGCGGACAGATAGGTCTGCAGGATCGCTTCCATTTCCTGGCGGTCATGCGGCTGCATCTTACGCAGGCGGATGATCTGGCGCATGATCTTGGGGTCGTAACCGGTTGCCTTGGCTTCCAGATAGACGTCCTTGATGTCGTCGCCGATGCCCTTCTTTTCTTCTTCCAGGCGCTCGATGCGCTCGATCAGAAGGCGCAGCTGGTCGGCTGCGATATTGCCCTCGCTCATGGGAATCTCCGTGTCAGTGTGAATCGGTTGGCGGATGCTCCTAGAGCCTGATCGACCGAGGTGGAAGCGCTTTGCGCTTCCACCGATATCGCGAATCAGGCTCTATTTGGGAATATCAGGCGGAGTGTCGCGCGCAGCGCTGGTTCGACAGGATTTGCCGAGCGCCTAATGGTTGTCCGCGTTCTTCGCCACACTCTCCTGCATCTTTGCGATCTGCTCGGGCGTCGCCTCGCTCTGATGGCGGGCCTTCCACTCGGCAAAGGGCATGCCATGGACGATCTCGCGGGCCTCGTCGCGGGTCAAGGTCCCGTCCGCCTCGGCAATCCAGTCGGCCAGGCAGTTGCGGCAGAAACCCGCGGTGCCCATCAGATCGATATTCTGCACATCGGTGCGGTGCTGCAAATGCGCCATCAGGCGGCGGAAGGCGGTTGCAGCGACGGCGTCACTGAGTATGGTAGCGGACACAGGCGGAACCTTTCGCTTAATCTACATCATCCTGTCGTGCAGCACGGATAATCGATAACGACGCCCTGGCAAGCCAGAGGCGATCAATACGGCCAGGAGAAGACATGACACGACTACCGCCCCGCTCGCGCAAGGTTCGCATTCTCGCGACCCTCGGCCCCGCCAGCGAGAGCGCAGAGATGATCCGCGCCTTGTTTGTCGCGGGTGCTGACGCCTTTCGAGTCAATATGAGCCATGGCGCGCATGAGGATCATGCCGCTCGCATCGCGACGATTCGCGAACTGGAAAAGGAATTCGCCCGGCCGACCACGATCCTGGCCGACCTTCAGGGGCCGAAATTGCGCGTGGGCACGTTCGAGAAGGGGCTGGTGGTGCTGGAAACCGGCGCCTCGTTCATCCTCGATCGCGACGACACGCCGGGCACGGTCCAGCGCGTCAACCTGCCGCATCCTGAAATCTATGCTGCGCTGGTCCCCGAAACCCGACTGCTGCTGGACGACGGCAAGCTGGTGCTGCGGGTGAAGGCAGTCACCGACACGCGAATCGACACTGTCGTCGAAATCGGCGGCACCCTCTCCAACCGCAAGGGCGTGAATGTGCCCGACGTGGTCGTTCCGGTGCCGGCGCTCACCGACAAGGATCGCCGCGACCTCAGCTTCGCGGTCGATCAGGGCTGCGACTGGATCGCCTTGAGCTTCGTGCAGCGGCCCGAGGATCTCGCTGAAGCGCGCAAGCTGATGGGCGGCCATGGCGCGCTGATGGCGAAGATCGAGAAGCCCTCGGCCGTGCAGCGGCTGGAGGAGATTATCGAGATGGCCGACGGCGTGATGGTCGCGCGCGGTGATCTCGGCGTCGAATTGCCGCCGCAGGCGGTGCCGCCACTGCAGAAGCAGATCGTCGCCACCGCACGTCGCATGGGCCGTCCGGTTGTGGTCGCAACCCAGATGCTCGAATCGATGATCAAGGCGCCGACCCCGACTCGCGCCGAAGTGTCGGACGTGGCGACGGCGGTCTATGACGGCGCCGACGCTATCATGTTGTCGGCCGAGACGGCGGCGGGCGACTGGCCGGTCGAGGCGGTGTCGATGATGGACAGCATCGCCCATAGCGTGGAGCGCGATCCGGGCTATTTCGCGCGGCTGCACTTTACCGAAACACGGCCTGATCCGACCACCGCCGACGCCCTGGCGGAAGCGACCGCCGGCATCGTGCCGGTTGTGGGTGCCAGCGTCATCACTTGCTTCACCTCGTCGGGCAGCACCGTGCGCCGCGTGGCACGTGAGCGGCCGTCCGCGCCGATCCTGGCGCTGACGCCGCGATCCGATACCGCGCGCAAGCTGGGCCTGACCTGGGGCGTCCATGCGATCCGTACCAAGGATATCGGCAACTTCGAGGAAATGATCGGCAAGGCGCGCCGCATGGCGCTGCGCCATGACATGACGGTCAAGGGTGGCAAGATCGTGGTGCTGGCCGGTGTGCCCTTTGGGACGCCTGGCTCGACCAACGTGCTGCATGTCGCGACCGTGCGCGGCGATGAGTTGAAGGGGCGCGACGAGGCCTGATTCTCCACGCTCGACCGATTCGGCGCGGCGGCCCATCCGGGTTGCCGCGCCTTTTTGTTGGGTAGACGAATCGATTCGCTGGAAATGCGCGGCCAACACGTTGAGCGCCCGATCCATGGGATCGGGCGCTCAATAAGGCCTTTGGAAGGTCCGGAGGATCGGCGAGCCGATCCGTCCGCGCTGTTTAGCCCTGGCGGGCCTTGAAGCGGCGGTTGGTCTTGTTGATGACGTAGGTCCGGCCACGACGACGGATCACGCGGTTGTCCCGGTGGCGGCCCTTGAGCGACTTGAGCGAGTTGCGGATCTTCATTGTCAGCCTTCTGGAATCATGTCTGATTGGAAAAATCGAAGCGCAGCCCCTATGGGGGGGGCGGCCGAAAGTCAAGGGTAGGCCACCGCCTTTTGCCACCGTTCATCCTGCATGCAGCCAAGTCATGGCTTCACCCGTTGGAAGGGAATGCTATGCCGGTGTCGTGTTGGACATAGTCCCGTTGGAGTGCAATCGCATGTTGAAACAGATCATCCTCTCCTCCTGCCTTGCCCTGTCGCTCGCCGCCTGCGCGACGGTGCCGTCGGTGGAGGTGACGCGATTCCACAATGGCAGCCCGGCACAGACCGGATCGATCGCGGTGCAGGAAATCCCCGGCAATCCGGACGTTGGCCTGGAATTTCGCACCTATGCCGGCGCGGTGAACCAGGAACTGCAGCGCGTCGGTTTCACCAATGCGGGCGATGCCGGCAGCGACTATGTCGCGCTGGTCGGCTTCCGCCGCAGCTTCCGTCCGACCGGCACCGCGCGCAATGACAAGCCGGTCAGCGTCGGCGTTGGCGGGGCGCTGGGCAGTGGCGGCTATTCCGGCCTGGGGCTGGGCGTCGGCATCAACCTGTCGGGCAAGCCCAAGGATATCGTCTCCACCGAATTGCAGATCCAGATTCGCCGTCGCAGCGATCAGGCCGCGATCTGGGAAGGCCGTGCCTCGACCGAATCGCGTGAAGGCACGCCCGAATCGCAACCGCGCGCCGTCGCGCAAAAGCTCGCCGCTGCCCTCCTCGGGGGCTATCCGGGCGAATCCGGGCGCACTATAACGGTCAAATGACCATCTCCATTTCGAGCGCCTTCGACAGCGGCAACATCCGCGTTCTTTCCATCACCGACAGTCCCGCAGGCGTCCGCGCCGAGCTGGAAATCGTCAAGGACAAGGACAGCGACTTCTATCAATGGTTCCATTTCCGTCTGGCGGGCGCCGCCGGACGGGAGGTGGAACTGGCGATCGTCAATTGCGCGGGGTCGGCCTATCCGGACGGCTGGCCGGGCTACAAGGCGCGGATGAGCGAGGATCGCGAGAATTGGCTGCAAGCCGATACCGATTATGCCGACGGCACGCTGACCATCCGCCTCTCGCCCGACAGCAATGCCGTCTGGCTCGCCTATTTCGCGCCCTATTCGATGGAGCGCCATCATGACCTGGTCGCCTGGGCCGCCTGCCAGCCGGGTGTCGAGCATCGCGAGCTGGGGCTGACGCTGGATGGCCAGCCGCTCGACATGCTGAGCGTCGGCGAAGGCCCCAAGAATGTCTGGCTCTATGCCCGCCAGCATCCCGGCGAGAGCATGGCCGAATGGTGGATGGAAGGCGCGCTGGAGCGGCTGACCGACGACGAGGACGCGGTGGCGCGCTATCTGCGTCAGAAGGCGACCTTCCACATCGTCCCCAACATGAATCCGGACGGCAGCCGGCGCGGTCATCTGCGCACCAATGCGGCGGGCATCAATCTCAACCGCGAATGGCATGAGCCGTCGATGGATAAGAGCCCGGAAGTCTATCTGGTCCGCGCCGCGATGGACGAGACCGGCGTCGATTTCGCCATGGACGTGCATGGCGACGAGGCGATCCCGGCGGTGTTCCTGGCGGGCTTCGAGGGCATTCCCTCGATCACCGACCGGCAACTCTCGCTCTATCATCGCTATCGCGACACGCTGGCGGCCCGCACGCCCGATTTCCAGACGCGCCTCGGTTATCCGGTGGCGAGCGGCGGCAAGGCCAATCTCGCCATGTCGACCAACCAGCTGGCCGAACGCTTCGGCGCGGTCGCGATGACGCTGGAAATGCCGTTCAAGGATAATGACGATCTGCCCGACGCCGACTTCGGCTGGTCGCCGGCCCGTTCGGCGCAGCTCGGCAAGGATTGCCTGGCGGTGCTGGCGGAGATGATCGAGGATATCTGACCGGGCTGATCGGGGGCAATAGATGGAGCATGGCGGCGTGACGCGACGGACGATTCTGCACGGCGCCGGTGGCGCCATGGCGCTCGGCATGGTCGGCGCGCCGACCATTGCCAAATCCCGTCCGTCGCGCGAGCGGCTGGAAGCGGCGCTCGCGCGCATCGCCGACCCGGCGGGGGAGGGCAAGCGCACCTACCTCACCCTCTATGCGGACAGCGCGCGGGCGGCGGCGGACGCGGCCGATGCCCGCGCCGCTTCGCCTCTCTCGCCGATCGACGGCGCGATCGTCAGCATCAAGGATCTGTTCGATGTCGCGGGCGAGCCGACTCGCGCCGGTTCGCTGATCCTGGCCGATGCCCCGCCCGCCACAGCCGATGCGCCGGTCGTCGCCCGGCTGAAGCAGGCCGGCGCGGTGATCGTCGGCAAGACCAACATGGTCGAATTCGCCTTTTCCGGCGTCGGCGCCAATCCCCATTATGGCACGCCGGGCAATCCGGCCGACCGGGCCCGCGTGCCGGGCGGATCGACCAGCGGCGGCGGCGTCGCGGTGGCCGATGCCATGTGCGAGATCGCGATCGGCACCGATACCGGCGGTTCCTGCCGCATTCCCGCCGCGCTGTGCGGCGTCGTCGGCTACAAACCGACCAAGGCGCGGGTGCCGGCCGACGGCGCCTTTCCGCTCTCGCCCACGCTCGATTCGATCGGGCCGATCGCGACCAGCGTGGCAGCGTGTTTCCGCACTGATGCGATATTGGCGGGCGAGGCGCCCCGCCGGCGCGACCTCGCGCCGCTCAAGGGGCTGCGCGCCGGCATTCCGCAGGGCCTGCCGCTGGCCGATCTGGACGCGACCGTCGCGGCGCGTTTCGCGGATGCGCTGGCGCGGTTGGGCAAGGCGGGCGTGACGCTCAGCGACGAAGTCTTTCCGCAATTCGATGCGATGCAGGCGCTCCAGTCGCCGGTGCCGATCGCCTCGGTCGAGGCCTATGCCATCCACCGCGATCGAATCGCGACCCGTGCGCAGGATTTCGATCCGATCGTGCTGGCGCGGATGCAGGCGGGCCGTGACGTGACGCCCGAACGCCACCGGCAGATGCTGGCGGAGCGCGCTGCGCTGGTGCGGTCGATGGACGCGCGCCTGGCCGGACTGGACGTCCTCGTCCTGCCGACCACGCCGATCGTCGCGCCGACCAAGGCGGAGGTGGCGAACGCCGACGCTTTCGTCGCCCGCAACCGGCTGCTGCTGCGCAACACCGGCCTCGGCAACAGTTTCGATCTGTGCGCCATTTCCCTGCCTCTGCCGCGCGAGAGCGGCCTGCCGGTCGGCCTGATGCTGATGGCGCGCGCCGGGCAAGACCAGCGCCTGTTCGCGATCGCGGCAGCGGTGGAGCGGCTGCTCGCAGTTTAGCCGAACAGTTCCTCCAGGAAATTCACCATCGCGCGGAAGCTGCGGCGGTCGGCGTCGGCGCTATAGGCCAGCCCCTTTTCGGGCATATGGACGCTCTCGTCGGTGAAGGCGTGGCCGGTGTGGCCATAGGCATGAATCTGCCAGTCGCAGCCCGCCTCGGTCAGTTCCTTCGCCAGGCCGACGGTCGCTTCGGGCGGGGCGATCGGATCTTCCCAGCCATGGCAGACCAGCAGCTTGGCAGTGATCCGGGCGTTGGGGAAGGGGGGCGCCTCATAGACCCCATGGAAGCTGACTCCGCCGGCAATGTCGGCGCCAGCCCGAGCCAGGTCGAGCACGCATTTGCCGCCGAAGCAGAAGCCGATCGCGGCCGTGCGTGCGGCATCGACCGCCGACATATCCTTGAGCAGCGCATGGACGCCCAGCATCCGGTCACGCAACAGCGCGCGGTCGGCGTTGAGTTCGTTCATATAGCGCCCGGCGTCGGGATCTTCGCGGGTGGTGCGCTTGTCCTGCCCGAAAACATCGGCGACCAGCACCGCATAGCCCCGCGCCGCGACTTTCTCCGCATAGAGGAAGTCGGCTTCCTTGGTGCCCAGAACATTGGGAACCAGCAGGATGCCCGGCAGCGGGCCGGCAGCGGCATCGTCGACCACGGCGACGCTTTCGAACGGGCCGCCCGGACCGTCATGGATGAGAGTCTGACGGGTGAGGACCATGAAAGCGTCTCCTGTGGATAAGTCGAAAAGTCAGATGCTGCCGAAGCCGGGGGCTTCGCCACGCGCGGCGGCATTGATTCGGCGCGGCCGCTTCCAGCCGATCTGGGGGCGCTTGCGCAGGCGCAGGGTCGGCCAATGACCGCGATCGCTGCGCTCGGCGAGGCGCATGCCCTGCGCGCGATAGGCGGCGATCACCGCATCGGCCTGTTCGTTGAGCAGGCCGGCGAGCACGATCGTGCCGCCATCCTCCACCAGCGCGCAGAGCGAGGGCGCCAGTTCGATCAGCGGCCCGGCCAGGATATTGGCGATCAGCAGATCATAGGGTGCGCGCCCGACCAGCGCGGGATGATCCACGCCGGCGGCGGTGCAAAGCGCCAACTGGCCAGCCCCGGCGCCCAGGGCAATGCCGTTCGCCACGGCATTTTCCCGGCTGATGTCGACCGCCACCGGATCGATGTCGGAGGCAATCGCATAGGCGCGCGGCCATAATGTCATCGCGGCAAAGGCGAGCAGGCCGGTGCCGGTGCCTATATCGGCGACATTGCGGAAGCGCATGCCGACGCTGCGCATCCGGTCGATCATCGCCAGGCAGCCGGCGGTGGTCTCATGCTGGCCGGTGCCAAAGGCGCGACTCGCCTCGATCAGGAAATTGACATGGCCGGGCTGTTCGGGGTCGCTGGCGACATTGCGGACATGGAAGCGGCCGGCGGTGACGGGTTCCAGCCCCTGCTGGCTCATCGTCACCCAATCCTCGTCGGGCAGCGCTTCCACCTGCGGCTTGATAGCTGATGCGCTGGGCACCAGGGTCTTGAGCAGCTTGATCGCGGCCGGACTTGGCTTGCCTTCGAAATAGGCGTCGAGCTGCCACTTATTCTCGTCGTCCGGCTCCGCCTCGCTGGTCATCAGCACCGGCGGATGCTCCATCAGGGCGAAGGCGGCGATGTCCCCGTCCAGCGCCTCCGCTTCGGCGCGGGTGCAGGGCAGGGTGACTTTCCAGCTCTGGGCGGCTGGCGCAGCGACATCATTCATGCCGCCGCCTTTAGACCAGCAGAGGGAAGAGGGGAAGCATCTGGCAATTGTCAGATTGGGCTCAGGCCGGAGCGAAAATAGTGACTTTCGAGAACCGGCGCGGAACGTGCTTGAAGCACGTGAGCACCGGAAGCGCAGAAAGACGCTATTTGCAGCCCGGCCTCAGCCCAGTCTCAGGCGACCTGGCGACCGAAGTCGCTGGAGGCATGCCGCAGGCTGGACAGCTTGCCCTCGACACTCATGAAGCCGCGTTCCAGTTGGTCGATTTCCGACGCGACCACTTCGGTGTCCTGGCGGATCGCGGAAATGGTGGTCGACATCGAGTCGGCGGCAAGGGCGGTCTCATCGACGGCGGCGGTGATCATCGTCACCGTCTGTGCCTGGGCATCCATCGCGTGGCGGATGCGCTGGGCACTGGCCTGCACTTCGCCCACCGTGTCGCGGATGCGCTCGTTGGTCTCGACCGACTGGCGGGTAGATGCCTGGATGGCGCCGATCTTACCGGCAATCTCGTCGGTGGCGCGGGCGGTCTGGTTGGCCAGACTCTTCACCTCTTGTGCGACGACGGCAAAGCCGCGACCGGCGTCACCCGCACGGGCCGCCTCGATCGTGGCGTTGAGCGCCAACAGATTGGTCTGGCCGGCAATGTCGCGGATCAGGCCCAGGATCGATTCGATCGACTTGGCATGGTCCGACAGGGTGGCCGACATGGAAACGGCATCGCCAGATTGCGACGCGGCGCGCTGCGCCACTTCGGCGGCGCTTTCCACTTCGGTGCGGGCGTCCTCGATCGCACGGATCAGGCCGGCCGAGGTGCGGGCGGCCTCGCGCATCGCAAGGGCGGATTGTTCGGCGGCGGCGGCGACTTCCGATGCCTTGCCCAGCATGCCGCGGGTCGCGGCGGAGGCATCCTTGGCCTGTTCGCGCAGCGATTCGCCCAGCTGCGACGCGCCGTCGATCTCGCCCATGATGCGCTGCTCGAACAGGACGCCGAACTGCTGGCGGGCATTGCGCTGGCTTTCGGCATCGTCGATCGCGATCACATTGGCCATCAGGCCGGCATCGACCATGCCGGCCTGCGCCATGATGTCGACCAGCCGGCGGCGGGTGGCGTCGTCAGGCGCGCGTTCCCAGATGAGGTCGGTCAGCTTTTCGTTGGCGGCGGCAACGGGCAGCAGCACGCCGCGCACGGAAATGCCGTGCTTGCGGGCGTGGCGGACGCAGGCGGTGGAGGACAGCGCCCAGTCGCCGGCGCTGTAATGGCGCAGCTTCTGGCGCACATATTCATGTGCGGCGGTCTCGATCTTCGCCAGCGTCGTGGGCTGCAGCCGGCTCTTGAGGCCCGAACTGTCCATATAGGTGGAAAAGAAGGTGCGGGCCGCGACAACCGCATCGTCGCCGACCAGTTGCTCGATTTCGGCCATGCCGCGGGCCAGATCGCCGCGGGGGTCCACTTCGGCCAGCATCTGGGCGATGGCGTTCCTGGGCGTGGTGGCGGAAGTCATGGATTGCAGAACCCCAATTGGTGTCAGGACGAACCAGGCGGTGATAGCGCCATTTGGTTAATCACTTCTTATTTGGACGGCCTCGTCGACTTGGTCGGCGCGGCTTGCCCTCCGGCGTCTTCGCTCCTAAGGGGAGCGGACTCAAAGGACATAGCAGGGACCAGGGTAGACATGGCGCGAACCAACAGCCGGCCGCTCTCGCCGCATTTGACGATCTGGAAATGGGGGCCGGCAATGGCCGTCTCCATCATTCACCGCGTGACGGGCAATGGCCTGGCCACTGCAGGCGCTCTTGGCCTCATCTGGTGGCTGATGGCCGCTGCGACCGGCCCGGAAGCCTATGCCACCTTCGTCACCTGCGCGACCTCGCCGATCGGCTATCTGGTCATGGCGGGTCTGTCCTGGTTCTTCTTCCAGCACCTCTTCTCGGGTCTGCGCCATTTCGTGCTCGACATGGGCGCGGGTTATGAGCTGAAGACCAGCAAGACCTGGTCGATCCTGACCTTCGTGCTGTCGACGATCGCCACCGCCGCCTTCTGGGCCGCGATCTGCCTGGGGAAATTCTGATGGGTACCGGAACCGGAATCGGCCGCGTCCGCGGTCTTGGCTCGGCCAAGCATGGCGCGCATCACTGGCTGGCCCAGCGCTACACCGCCGTAGGCAATCTGCTGCTGGTGCTGTGGCTGCTGTTCAGCCTGATCGCGCTGCCCGGCCTCGATTATGAGAGCGTGGTCAACTGGATTCACAATCCGCTGGTCGCCGTGCCGCTGATGCTGATGATCGTCAGCATCTTCATGCATCTGCGTCTGGGCATGCAGGTCATGCTGGAGGACTATGTCCACGACAAGGGGCTGGCCTTCTTCTCGATGCTGCTGCTGAACTTCTATGCCTATGCCGGCGCTGCCGCGGGCGTCTTCGCGATCGCCAAGATCGCCTTCATCGGGGTCGTCAAGTAATGAGCGAAGCCTACAAGATCATCGACCATACCTACGACACCGTCGTCGTGGGTGCCGGCGGCTCGGGCCTGCGCGCCACCATGGGCAGCGCCGAAGCGGGTCTCAAGACCGCCTGCATCACCAAGCTGTTCCCGACCCGCAGCCACACCGTGGCGGCGCAGGGCGGCATTGCCGCCTCGCTCGGCAACAACAGCCCCGACCACTGGACCTGGCACATGTACGACACCGTCAAGGGGTCGGACTGGCTGGGCGACCAGGACGCGATCGAATATATGGTGCGCGAAGCGCCGGCGGCCGTGATCGAGCTGGAACATGCCGGCGTGCCGTTCAGCCGCAACCAGGACGGCACCATCTATCAGCGTCCGTTCGGCGGCCACATGCAGAATATGGGCGCCGGCCCGCCGGTGCAGCGCACCTGCGCCGCCGCCGACCGTACCGGCCACGCCATGCTGCACGCTCTGTATCAGCAGAGCCTGAAGTATGACGCCGACTTCTACATCGAATATTTCGCCATCGATCTGATCATGGAAGATGGCCCGAACGGCAAGGAATGCCGCGGCGTCATCGCCATCTGCATGGAAGATGGCAGCATCCACCGCTTCCGCAGCCATGCCGTCGTGCTGGCGACCGGTGGCTATGGCCGCGCCTATTTCTCGGCCACCTCGGCCCATAGCTGCACCGGCGACGGCGGCGGCATGGTGCTGCGCGCCGGCCTGCCGCTGCAGGATCTGGAGTTCGTCCAGTTCCACCCGACCGGCATCTATGGCGCGGGCGTGCTGATCACCGAAGGCGCGCGTGGCGAAGGCGGCTATCTCACCAATTCCGAAGGCGAGCGTTTCATGGAACGCTATGCCCCGTCGGCGAAGGATCTGGCGTCGCGTGACGTCGTGTCGCGCTCGATGGCGATGGAAATGCGCGAGGGCCGTGGCGTCGGCGAGCACAAGGATCATATCTTCCTGCACCTCGACCATATCGACCCCAAGGTTCTGGCCGAGCGCCTGCCGGGCATCACCGAAAGCGGCAAGATCTTTGCCGGTGTCGACCTGACCCGCCAGCCGCTGCCGGTGACCCCGACGGTCCATTACAATATGGGCGGCATCCCCTGTAACTATCATGGCCAGGTGGTGACGAAGGTCGGCGACGATCCGGAAGTCGTGGTGCCGGGCCTGTTCGCGGTCGGCGAAGCGGCCTGCGTGTCGGTCCATGGCGCGAACCGCCTTGGCTCCAACTCGCTGATCGACCTTGTCGTGTTCGGCCGCGCGACCGGCCTGTTCCTCAAGGACAATCTGAAGCCCAACACCCCGCACAAGCCGCTGCCGGCCAACGCGGCCGATCTGGCGCTGTCGCGCCTCGATCACTACCGCAACGCCAACGGCACCACCTCGACCGCAGACATCCGCATGGACATGCAGCGCACCATGCAGAAGCATGCCGCCGTGTTCCGCGACAGCGAATTGCTGGCCGATGGCGTCGTCAAGATGCAGGCGGTCAACAAGCGCCTGCAGGACGTCAAGATCGCCGACCGTTCGCTGATCTGGAACACCGACCTGATCGAGACGCTGGAACTGGACAATCTCATGAGCCAGGCCATCTGCACGATGGAAGGCGCCGAGGCCCGCAAGGAATCGCGCGGCGCCCATGCGCATGAGGATTTCCCGAACCGCGACGACGAAAACTGGATGAAGCACACCATCAGCTGGTTCGAAGGCTGGGGTGGCTCGAACGGCAAGGTGACGCTCGATTATCGTCCGGTCCACGACTACACGATGACCGACGAGGCCGAGTATATCAAGCCGAAGGCGCGCGTATACTAAGCCTCGGGCATCATACCGGAAATCTGAAGAGGGCGGGCCATCTGGTCCGCCCTTTTTCTTTGCCCATTGCCAGCGCGCGATCAGGCTCTAGCTTGGGTGCCGATCGATCAAGGAGGTGCCGGCGATGCGGAAACCTGTTGGACGTCAGGGACTGATCCTGCTGCCCTTGTTGCTGACGGCTGCGGCCCCGCCCGAAGATGTGGACGCGGTGCTGGCGCTGACGCGGACAACGAAAGCGACATATGCGGTCTGCACCTGGAATGTGGTGACGCCCAGCGAGGAGGTGCAGCTCAAGGAATGGGCGGCGGAATATCATCAGGGCGACCGTCACCGGGTCGAAACCCCGCGCGACCGGATCGTCGCCAATTGCGCCACGGGTGAGGCGCAGCATCTCGACGTCCGTACCGGAGAGGTGTCAACTTCGCCGTCACTCGCGGCCGCCGCCTGTGGCGTCGATGCCAACCGCAAGCTGGTCGCTAAGGAGTTTCTGGGGCGGGAGACTGGCGGTCGCTATGGGCCTGTATCCCGCATCGCGGTGGCCGACGACGGCAATCTGCGCACCTATGATGTGCTCGACGACGGCGCGATCATCGCGGCGACGATCCATGATGCCAATGGTGACGAGATCGAACGACTGACCAGCGCGGTGCTCACCTACAGTCACAGCCTGCCCGAAGCGGACATCTTCTCCACTGCCTCGCTCAGCCGCAGCGTCGTCCCCGACGGCTGCCGCAGCGGCCATGGGGGGTGAGGGGGCGATCAGGTCAAAGCAAACGGCAACAGCGCCTCATAAACCTCGATCCCCGGCTTGCCTTCCACCCGGCCACCCTGGCGCAGGATGAAGCCATGGCGGACGATCTCGGCCTGCTGCTCGATGCCATATCGGGCGAACGGCTTGCCCGGCTCGATCGCATAGTCATAGCGGCAGAAAGGGTGGCGCATCAGCGGCAGCCAATATTTGCCCGATCGCTGCGCCTGCCACACATGGGTCATTTCATGGATGAACAGGCCCTGCAGATTGAGCGGGCTGGCGCAGAAATCGTCGCAGAACAACCCGCCTTCAGGATGGAACCACAGGTCGCCGTCGGGCGCCATGGTCACGGCCCGCGGCTGGAAGGGCCACCATTTCCGGTTGTGGACGCGCACCCGGTCATAGGCGATCGCGTCGCCGAACATCGTCCGGGCGAGCGCGGCCTCCTCAAGTGTCAGCGGACGGCTGGTCAATGCGCCTTATGCTCGTCCGTCGCATTGCCCGCAGCAGGGGCCGCCGGTGCGCTGCCATCGGGCTTGCGGATCACCGCATCGACCAGCAACCGGTCGCCGTTCGACATCAGGAAGGTGAGTTGCATCTTGCCGCGGCTGATCGCGGTATCGTTGACGCCCCAGATCATCAGATGCTTGCCGCCCGGCGCGAAGGCGACCTTGCCCTTGGCCGGCACGTCGACGCTGTCGATCGGCTGCATCGACACCATGCCGTCCTTGCCGACGCTCTCATGCATCTCGACCTTGAGCGCATAGTCGGTCATCACCCCGCGCAACTGCACCCCGGCATCGCCGCCATGGGCCACGAAATAGCCGGCCGACGGCGTATCCTTGTTGGGCGACAGCCGGACCCAGGCCTGGTCGACATAGCTGGGCGCTGGATCGCCGCAGCCGGCAAGGGCCAGCGGCGCGGCAAGGGTGATAAGGGCAAAGGGCGCACGCATGGACTTGGGCTCCGTGACTGTCTCGTTTCCGGTCAATAGCTGACTAATCGTCCCCGATCCTTGTGCCAAGCGAAAGCGCGCCTATATCCCTTGCGCAAACCGGCCTTGCCTTGGCGCTTACGTGAGGTATTGGGCCGTCAACCGCTGAATATATTTTGGGGTTCAAAGAGGACACAAATGGCAAAAGTTATCGGTATCGATCTTGGCACGACCAACAGCTGCATCGCTGTGATGGATGGCGGCAAGCCCAAGGTTATCGAAAATGCGGAAGGTGCGCGCACCACGCCGTCGATCGTCGCCTTCGCCAAGGATGGCGAACGCCTGATCGGCCAGCCGGCCAAGCGCCAGGCTGTCACCAATCCGGACAACACGATTTTCGCGGTGAAGCGCCTGATCGGCCGCCGTTTCGACGATCCCATGACCAAGAAGGACATGGAACTCGTTCCCTATGACATCGCCAAGGGGCCGAACGGAGACGCTTGGGTCAAGGCCGGTGGCGAGGAATATAGCCCGTCGCAGATCAGCGCCTTCATCCTGCAGAAGATGAAGGAAACCGCCGAGAGCTATCTGGGCGAAACCGTGACGCAGGCGGTCATCACCGTGCCCGCCTACTTCAACGACGCCCAGCGCCAGGCGACCAAGGATGCCGGCCAGATCGCCGGCCTCGAAGTGCTGCGCATCATCAACGAGCCGACCGCGGCCGCGCTCGCCTATGGCCTCGACAAGCAGGACGGCAAGACCATCGCCGTCTATGACCTTGGCGGCGGCACCTTCGACATCTCGATCCTGGAGATCGGCGACGGCGTGTTCGAAGTGAAGTCGACCAACGGCGACACCTTCCTGGGTGGTGAAGATTTCGACGCCAAGCTGGTCCAGTATCTCGCCGAAGACTTCAAGAAGGCCGAGAGCATCGACCTCACCAAGGACAAGCTGGCCCTCCAGCGTCTGAAGGAAGCGGCCGAAAAGGCGAAGATCGAGCTGTCCTCGGCTCAGTCGACCGAAGTCAACCTGCCCTTCATCACCGCTGACCAGAATGGTCCCAAGCATCTCGTCAAGACGATCACCCGCGCCGATCTGGAGCGTCTGGTCGCCGACCTGATCAAGCGCACGATGGAGCCGTGCAAGAAGGCGATGGCTGACGCCGGCGTGACCGCCAGCGAAATCAGCGAAGTCGTCCTGGTCGGCGGCATGACCCGCATGCCCAAGGTGCGCGAAGCCGTGAAGGAATTCTTCGGCAAGGAACCGCACACCGGCGTGAACCCGGACGAAGTCGTCGCCATGGGCGCCGCCATTCAGGCCGGCGTGCTGCAGGGCGACGTCAAGGACGTGCTGCTGCTCGACGTGACTCCGCTGAGCCTCGGCATCGAGACGCTGGGTGGCGTGTTCACCCGTATGATCGACCGCAACACCACCATCCCTGCCAAGAAGTCGCAGGTCTATTCGACCGCCGACGACAATCAGCAGGCGGTGACCATCCGCGTGTTCCAGGGCGAACGTGAAATGGCGGCGGACAACAAGATCCTCGGCCAGTTCGACCTGGTCGGTATCCCGCCGGCGCCGCGCGGCGTGCCGCAGATCGAAGTCACCTTCGACATCGATGCCAACGGCCTCGTCAATGTGTCGGCCAAGGACAAGGGCACCGGCAAGGAACAGCAGATCCGCATCCAGGCCTCGGGCGGCCTCAGCGACTCCGACATCGACCAGATGGTCAAGGATGCCGAGCGCTTCGCCGAAGACGACAAGAAGCGTCGTGAAGCGGCCGAAGCCAAGAACAATGCCGAAAGCCTGGTCCACACGACCGAAGCGCAGCTGGTCGAACATGGCGACAAGGTCGACGCCTCGCTGAAGGGCGAGATCGAAGCCGCGATCGCGGAAACCAAGAGCGCGATCGAGGGCGGCGACGCCGAAGCCATGAAGGCCAAGGCGCAGGAACTCGCGACCGTCGCGATGAAGCTGGGTCAGGCGATCTACGAGAAGGAGCAGGCTGCTGCAGCCTCGCCGGAGGCCGAAGCGCCGAAGGCCGATGACGGCGTCGTCGACGCCGAATTCTCCGAAGTGGACGACAACAAGGCGTAAGCCCCATGAAACGCTCCTCGACTTCGCTTCGGGCGGACAGGCTGGTTTCTGACCAGTGCATCCGTTCGGAGCGAGGCCGGGGACCGTGCGCGCCGAGGGCGAGATGACGACCGAAATCGACTATTACGAACTGCTCGAAGTAGAACGCACAGCCGACGGGGCCGCGATCAAGAGCGCCTATCGCAAGCTGGCGATGAAATATCACCCGGACAAGACCGGGGGCTGCACCGACAGCGAGGCCAAGTTCAAGGCCGTTTCCGAAGCCTATGACTGCCTGAAGGATCCGCAGAAGCGGGCGGCCTATGACCGGTTCGGTCATGCCGCGTTCAAGCAGCAGCAACAGGGCGGCGGTGGCGGATTCCACGGCGGTGCCGGTGGTTTCTCCGACCTTGGCGATATTTTCGAGACGATCTTTGGCCAGGCCGGATTTGGCGGCGGTGGTGGCGGACGCCAGCAGCAGCGCCGCGGCGCGGACCTGCGCTATGATCTCGAAATCACGCTGGACGAAGCCTATCACGGCAAGAAGACCGAGATCCAGATCGAGGTCTCCGCCGCCTGCGACAGCTGTGAAGGCTCGGGCGCCCAGCCGGGCACCGGGGTCAAGACTTGCGGCACCTGCCAGGGTCATGGCCAGGTCCGGGCACAGCAGGGCTTCTTCGTGGTCGAGCGCACCTGCCCCAGCTGTCATGGCGCGGGCCAGGTGATCGAAAGCCCTTGCAAATCCTGTCGCGGCGAAGGCCGGATCGATCGGCCCAAGACGCTGTCGGTCAATATCCCGGCGGGCGTCGACGAAGGCACCCGCATTCGCCTGTCGGGCGAGGGCGAGGCTGGCGCGCGTGGCGCGCCTGCGGGCGATCTCTATATCTTCCTGCATGTGAAGCGGCACAGCATCTTCGAACGGGATGGCACGACGCTATTCTGTCGCGTGCCGGTCAGCATCACGACGGCGGCGCTGGGCGGAGTGATCGAAGTGCCGGGCCTTGATGGCCAGCGGCACGAGATCAAGATCCCGAACGGTATCCAGTCGGGCAAGCAGATCCGCCAACGTGGCGCGGGCATGCCGGTGCTGAACGGCCGTGGCCAGGGAGACATGGTTGTCCAGGTCGATGTCGAAACGCCGACCAGGCTGACGGCCAAGCAGCGCGAACTGCTGGAGGCCTTCCGCGAGACCGAAACGGGCGAGGAATGCCCACAATCGAGCGGCTTCTTCGGTAAACTCAAGGAATTGTGGGGGGACTGATCCTCCCTACAATTGGTTCTTGTCATGACGATGCGATAGCGGCCCCTGCCCAGGGGCCGCTATTTTTGATTCCCGACCTTGATCTCGAACAGCTTGGGCCAGTTCTTGCCGGTGATGAAGACGCGGTCGGTCTTCGCGTCATAGGCGATGCCGTTGGCGACGGCTTCGCTGTCGGTGACGCCGGCCTGCTTGCGCAGGGGAGCGACATCGATCCAGTCGATCACGCCGCCGCTGCGCGGGTCGATCCGGGCGATCTTCGTATCGTACCAGACATTGGCCCAGATCTCGCCCTTCACCCATTCCAGCTCATTGAGCCGATCGACCGCGCGGCCGTTCCAGGTGACGGTGATGCGGCGCTGTTCGCTCAGCGTCTCGGGATCGAGGAAGCGCAGTTGCGCGCTGCCGTCGCTCATGATGATCGATCGGCCATCCTGGGTCAGGCCCCAGCCTTCGCCTTCATAGCGGAAGGTGGAGAGCGGCGAGAAATCGTCCAGCTTCCAGACAAAGCCCTGGCGGTGGCGCCAGGTCAGGCTGACGAGCTTGCCGCCCCAGTTGACGATGCCTTCGCCGAAATAGGGCTGCTCGACCACGCGGCGCTGCTCGACCTTGCCGGTCTTGAGCGCGACCTTGCGAATTTCCGACTGGCCTTCGAGGCCGGTGCTCTCATAGAGCGCGCCGTCGAGGTAGAAGAGGCCCTCGGTAAAGGCTGCCGGATCATGCGGATAGGCCTTGACCAAAGTCCAGGGCGTTTCCGCCTGGGCTGGGATGGTCAGGGTGAAGGCGCAGGCAAGCGCCAGCAGCCATTGCCTCATTCGGCGGCCTGCGCGGCGATCGCGGTGGCGAGCCAGGCGGGCAGGGTGGCGGGGTCGATCGCCTCCACCCGTTGCAGCTCGATCGACAGATTGAGGTCGGGCAGGGCGGCGCGCTGGCGCTTCTCGTCGGCCTGTTCCAGCGGCACCGCGACCAGCCGCCGGTTCACCTTGTTGCGATAATGCATGCGGGCGGTGTTTTCCTGGCCGACATAGCAGCCCTTGTCATAATCGACGCCGTGCAGTTCCTCGGCATTGGTTTCCAGCCACAATATCTGGTCCTGCCCCAGTTCCGCCGCGCCCTCGAAGATGCCGAGCGACAGCCGATGCGCGCGGAACGCGGCGGAGGCGTCGCCATCGGTCGCCGGCGCCAGCCAGCGCGCGCCCAGTTCTGGCAGGCGCGGGTCGCAGGGCTTGTCGGCCGCATCTAGCGCCCAATGCACGGCCAGCGACTCGTCACGGGCAATCACCACCTTGCGCCGCAGCCGGTAAATGGTCAGCCGCTTCGCCAGCGCATCGGCCTGCGCCGTCTCGCAGTCGATCAATATATCGCCGTCGTCGCCCCACAGGATGAAGTCGAACAGCGCCTTGCCCTGCGGCGTCAACAGCGCGGTCCAGCGCGCTTCGCCGTCTTTCAGCGTCAGCACATCGCGGGTCAGCAGCCCCTGCAGGAAGGGACGCGCCTCTTCGCCGGAAATGCGCAGCACCGCGCGGTCGGTAAGGGTGGTATCGGTCATCGGCTTTAGGTAGGACGGCGGCACGACTTCGCCAAGCGGTTCGCGCGAACAGCAGACAGGAATATCGCCATGACCCAGACCTTCGACATGATCCTCAAGAACGGCACCGTCCATACGCCGGGCGGCGCGGAGCAGGTGGATGTGGGCGTGCGCGGCGGCAAGATCGTCGCCATCGGCACCAGCCTTGGCGATGCGGGCGAAGTGGTCGACTGCACCGGCCTCGACGTGCTGCCGGGCTGCATCGACAGCCAGGTGCATTTCCGCGAGCCGGGGCTGGAATATAAGGAAGATCTGGAATCGGGCAGCCGCGCCGCGGTGCTGGGCGGCGTCACCGCCGTGTTCGAAATGCCCAACACCAATCCCAATACCGACACCGCCGAGCGGGTGCATGACAAGCTGAAGCGCGCCCATCACCGCATGTGGTGCGACCATGCCTTCTATGTCGGCGCGACGGCGGAAAATGCCGAGCAGTTGAAGGAACTGGAGCGCATTCCCGGCACGTCGGGCGTCAAGATCTTCATGGGCGCGTCGACCGGCAGCCTGCTGGTGGACGATGACGCGGCGCTGGCCCGCGTGCTGGCGTCTGGCACCCGCCGCGTCGCCATCCATGCCGAGGACGAGACGCGGATGAACGCGCGCAAGGATTATCGTGTGGAAGGCGACCCATCCTCCCACCCCGTCTGGCGCGACGATGAAAGCGCGATGATTGCGACGAAGCGGATCATTGCGCTCGCCCGCAAGGCGCGTCGCCGCATCCACATCCTGCACGTCACCACCCCGGCGGAGCTGGAATATATCGGCCAGAACAAGGATGTCGCGACCTGCGAAGTCACGCCGCAGCATCTGACGCTGGCCGGGGAGGACGCCTATCCGCGGCTGGGCACCTATGCCCAGATGAACCCGCCGATCCGCAGCGCGGCGCATCGCGACGGCCTGTGGTTCTGGCTCAACCAGGGCGTGCCCGACGTGCTGGGCAGCGACCATGCGCCGCACACGATCGAGGAAAAGGCCAAGACCTATCCCGCCTCGCCCAGCGGCATGCCAGGTGTGCAGACGCTGGTGCCGCTGCTGCTCAACCATGTCGCCGAAGGGCGGCTGACACTGCGCCGCTTCATCGAACTGACCTCGTCGGGGCCGCAGCGCGTGTTCGGCCTCACCTGCAAGGGCCGCATCGCGCTCGGCTATGATGCCGACTTCACCGTGGTCGACCTCAAGAAGAAGTGGACCGTCGGCAAGGATTGGCTCGCCTCGCGCTGCGACTGGTCGCCGTTCGACGGCATGGACCTCACCGGCAAGGCGATCGGCACCATCATCCGCGGCAACCGCGTGATGTGGGAAGACAGTCTCGCCAATCAGGCGGTCGGCGAGCCGGTCCGGTTCGAGGCGACCGAGTTCAACTGACCGGGATCAGGCCGTCGCCACCGACGGCCTCCAGCCCCCCTCCCGCCTGCGAGAGGGGGGGGGGAGATAACGATCAAATATCGTCATTGCGAGCGCAGCGAAGCAATCCATCCCGCGCCGGTGGATTGCTTCGCTACGCTCGCAATGACGATATCGGATTTTGACGGCTGAGCAGAAGCTGCCTTCACCATCATCGTCACCCTGAACTTGTTTCAGGGTCCATTCCTCCCATAAGACCAATAGTTTGTTGGGCCCGATGGATGCTGAAACAAGTTCAGCATGACGTTGGTGGTATGGCCGCTTCCCACCCTCGATCGCCGTTCACCGGCGCGCCTGGCGCCCCGCTCCCCCGATAGCTGCCCGTCCGCTCCTGGGCAGGAAAGCTGCCCGGCGCGAAGCGACCAATTCTTGCCACCCCTTCCTTTCGTTTGGATCGTTGAAAGCCGCCGCTCATTCAGCCGCTCATTCAGATGACGAATTGAAGGAAAAGCGACAGATTTGGCAGGCGGGCAGCGGCAGGTTTAGGTCAGTGATCCCTGAACCAGCGAGCAACGGCTTCAATCACGCCTTCTGAATGACATCTCCCCTTTCCGGTGGTGATGTGAGGGCCTTCGACGCGTGAATATTCGGGATTAGCCAAATCAAGATCGAAGGTGAAAGATGCCCCGTCCCGAGTGATAAGATGCCCGATCACCGTATCGTCCCCATCGGGGGTGACGCCTGAAATCATCACATCCGACCGCGCCAGTCCGAACATCTCAAGATTGCTATACAGCTTCTCTGAAGCGTTGATCCCTTCGAAGTTATCGAAGAAGATGGTGCCCGCACGCATTCGCTGGTTGAGGGCGATCAGATCGGAAGCGAAATCCTTCATACCGCTAGACCTACTGCACATCGAAACGTTCGCAAATGGGCCATTGTTGGCCAATGATTTTTCACCACGCAGTGTCAGCTATTGCCAGCTATCTCTCCAAAAGCTGACAGACTGATAACCGCCCATTCCGGCCGTCCCGATAAAAGTCCTGTCCTACAGCCATGCACCCGGTATAAACTTCCGGCCGGCTCCTTCCTATCGTCAACCCATTCTATTCCGGCCGTTTTTTCCGATCGGCCCAATATCCCTCATGGCGCACACGCGTAAACTTCCGCGCGGCTTCATCTAAGTAATTGAAAAGACGTTGTTATAATCGGGGTGGAACGTCATCGGGCAGCGGCTATCGCCGCCTGATCGGTATAGTTTCGCCCCCGGCGACCAAGTAATCCCGCTGTTTGGGCCTTTTCGCCCACCATGCACGCCCATCCGCTACCCCGAACGGACCTGTTCCGGTTGGGGGCAGGCCGTCGCTAGCCGGTTGCGGCGGGCGGCGGCGTAGCTGTCGCTGGCGAAGAGGATGAGGCCCAGCCAGATCAGGCCGAAGCTCAGCATCTGGCCCTGGCTCAGCGTCTCGCCCAGCAGCACCACGCCGCAGAGGAATTGCAGCGTCGGCGCCAGATATTGCAGCAGCCCCAGCGTCGCCAGCGGCAGGCGCTGGGCGGCGGTGGCGAACAGCACCAGCGGCACGGTGGTGACGCCGCCGGCCAGGATCAGCAGGCCGGTGGTCGGCACGTCCTGGCCAAAACTGATGCCGCCATGGCCCGACAGCCAGACAAGATAGCCGATCGCCGGCGCGACCAGCAGCAGCGTCTCGACGCCCAGGCCGGTCATCGGCGCAACCGGGGTGAGCTTGCGGATCAGGCCATAAAGGGCGAAGCTGATCGCCAGCGCCAGGCTGATCCACAAGGTGGTGAGCGCGGCCGCAGCAAGGATGGCGACGCCGATCGCGGCGATCGCGATCGCCAGCATCTGTCCGCGCCGCAGCCTTTCCTTGAGTATGACCACGCCCAGGCCGACGCTGACCAGCGGGTTGAGGAAATAGCCCAGGCTGCAGGCGACGACATGGCCGTCATTGACCGCCCAGACATAGACCAGCCAGTTGATCGCGATCATCACCGCCGATGCCGCCAGCGGCAGGACCAATCGCGGGTTGCACAGCGCGGTGATGAAGGTGCCCAGCCCTTTGCGCGCGGCCAGCAGCACCAGGATCAGGATGACCGACCAGATCACCCGCTGGGTCACGATCTCGATCGGGTCGACATGATGCAGCAGGCGGAAGAAGAGTGGCAGCATCCCCCAGATGCTGTAGGTGCCGATCGCGGCGATGACGCCCTTGCGGGCTTCGTTTTCCGTTATGGTCACAGGATGCCGCCGCCCAGGAACAGGCGCAGCGCGCCGAAAGCGGCGACGATCAGGCAGAAATTCTGCCCGCCCTTTTTCGACGACATCAGGCCGATGAAGGCGCCGAACAGGGCCATCGGCACCAGCAGCCAGTTGAGCGCGCCGAGCAGCGGAAACACCGCCGGGATCATCAGGACAAGGGTGACAAGACCGATCAGGGCTGACAGAAGGTTGAGCATAGTCCGACTGATGGCGGCTTTGCTGTCCCGGAACAAGACAAGCGACCATGCCACCCGGCAGAAACTGGCCCTGCGATGGGGTAGGGGCGTCTATGCACCCTGAATGCGAACGGAAAGTCCCGCTATCCGTTCTATGTGCCGGGTTATGAAGGAGCGAGGCGGATGGCGATTTCCAGACAAGTTGGTGTGATGGCGTTGCTGCTGGCGCTCGCGGCCTGTGGCAAGGGCGGCAAGGACGGCAATCTTGCCGCGCTGGACGACCAGTTGACCAACAATGCCGCCGACCCTGCGGTCAGGGGCGCGCTGGCCGACGACATCGTGGTCGATCCCAATCTCGTCGGCCAGTCGAACCGCAACGCCGTGCGCAGCGCCGATCGCGCCGCCAATGGCGCGCTGCCGGTGCTGAGCGGCGACGCGGGCAAGGCGCAGGCGGAAGCGGCCAAGCTGGTCGGCGGCAAGCTGCTCTCCGCCCCGGCGCCGGTCAGCGGCCCGATCAAGAACAGCCCGATGACGCTGGGCGGGCTGGCCCGCGAACAGGCGCAACTGGGCGGCGGTGGCAATGCCGGCTGCGCCAAGAAGCTGGTCTATGGCATGCAATGGGCCAGCCGCATGCCCGATCCCTTCACCCTCTATCCCGGCGCGCAACTGACCGAGGCGGCGGGTGCGGAAAAGGATGGCTGCACCCTGCGCGCGGCGAGCTTCGTGACGGCGGTGCCCAAGCAGGGCGTGATCGACTATTATTATACCCAGGCCCGCCGCGCCGGCTTCGATGCGGAACATCGTATCGTCGAGGGCGACAATGTGCTGGGCGGCACGCGCAAGGCCGATGGCAGCGCCTATTTCATCGTCTTCACCAATGCGCCGGGCGGCAAGACGGGCGTCGACATCATCGCCGACCACGGCCGATAAAAGCGGCCATAAGGGCAAGGGGGCATTGCCCCCTTTTGCCGCACTGGGGCGCTTTGTTTCCAAAACGGAAACGATCTGTCGTCCTTTTGCCGGCTACAAGCCCGACCCGTGCATCGCTACATCGCCTGCAACAACAGGTGGGATCAAGGCGATGCAGCACTCCGTCTTCAACCGGGCCAATACGGCCAATGACAATGTCGGCGAGCCCTTTGACGCACAGGAGCGCCAGGTGCTCTGGCTGGCCGACAGCGATCCGGCCAGCTCGGTGCCTTCCGTCCGCGCGCCGCTCGGCCGGTTGCGCAGCTTCCTGCGCGGGCCGGAGCCGACCTACGCCCTGGCCAATCCGCGGCTGGAAACGCTGCGCCAGAGCGCGATCATCCTGCGCACCGGCCGGTTGCTGACCGGCGAGGAACTGGACGCGTTCGATGCGGCGGGTTTCTCGCGCGAGCAGCTCGACCTGCTGCGCGTGCTCTACATGACCGGGGATGCCCGGCGGGCGGTGGTCCGTGCGGCCTGATCCTTCCGGCAGCGCGTTGCGCCAGCAGCCGATGCAGGCGCTGGAGATGCTGCGCGCATTCCATCTGGCGCATCCGCGTGTCGTCACGCGGCTGGCGCTGTTCTTCCTGATCCTGTTCGTGGAAATCGCCCTGTTCAGCGGCATCAACGGCATGGTCGATGACCTGCTGGTATCCTTCGTGGCGACGGTCGCGGCGTCGCTCTTGTTCCTGCCGATGATGGTCAGCGGCCAGGCGCGGTGATCGCGGATGCCGCGCCCGGCTGGCGCCAACCGGGCGGAGCGTGCAGCACCGGTTCGACGCGGCAGGAGAGCGGACCGGACGACGCCATGGATCTGGATGATTTGCGCAGCTTTGCCCAGGTCGTGCGTCATGGCGGCTTCAGCGCGGCGGAGCGCGCCACCGGCGAACGCAAGGCGAAGCTCAGTCGCCGGGTCGCGCGGCTGGAACAGGTGCTGGGCGTCCGCCTGATCGAGCGATCGACCCGCAATCTGCGCGTGACCGATGTCGGCCGCGAAATCTATCGCCAGTGCGAGACGATCGCCGAAGGGATCGACGCCACCCAGGCGATTGCCGCGCGCGCCCGGTCGCAGATCAGCGGCAATCTGCGCATCGCCTGCCCGCCGGGGCTGGCCCGCTATCTGCGCACGGATGTCTTCGCCCGGTTCCTGATGCTCTATCCCGACGTCCATCTGGAAATGCATATCAGCAGCCAGCGGGTCGACCTGATCCAGGAGCGGTTCGATGCCGCCTTTCGCGTCGATATCGACACCGTGCATGATCAGGCGCTGACGATGCATCCGCTGGGGCTGCTGGAGCGTATCCTGGTGGCTGCGCCGGCGGTGGCGGCGCAGGTCGCGGCGACGACCATCGCCAGCCTTGCCGAACTGCCGACGCTGAGCGTGGGCGAGCATGTCGAAAATGATGAGTGGCTGTTGATGAACGGGCAGGGACGACAGCATGTCGTCGCCCATCATCCCCGTTTCTGCAGCAATGATTCGGCGACGGTGCGCGATGCGGCGGTGGCCGGGCTGGGCGTGGCGCTGCTGTCGTCAGCAGCCTGTTCGGTCGAGCTGCAACAGGGGCGGCTGGTGCATGTCCTGCCCGACTGGCGGACCAGCGAGGGCATCGTCCACGTCCTCTTCACCGCGCGCACCGGCATGTCGCCGACCCTGCGCGCGTTCATCGACTATGTCGCGGAAAGCTTTCCGTCGCTGACGGCCGAGCCGCTGGCCTGAGCCAGGCTCAGCGCAACCCCGCCTCCTTGGTGAGGCCGTAAAGCCCGCCGACGATCAGCCCGAGCGCCAGCATGTGCGCCGAAAATTCGAAAACAATATCAACCATAATCGATCCCCACCGATTGGAAGCGATCCTTCTGCGGCAGGGCGCCTAACAAGCCGTTAATACTGATCGCAATGGCGGATATTGGCATCGGGCCTCGCGCTTGACGCTGGTTTGTCCCGAACATAGCATCGGCCCAATATTGGTGGGACGTTCGGAGGCAGGGTTCCATGGAAGATGCCGCTCAGGACCGCGCGCCGGGATACCGCTATTCGCGGCGCGCTACCCTGTCCCTGATCCGGCAATTGTCGGTCGTCCCCAACTGGCGCAATGGCTTTTTGCTGATCCTGCAATGGGCCGTCATCATCGCCGCCTGCGTGATCGCCATCCGGGTCGATCGCTGGCCTGCCTATCTGATCGCCGGCATCGTTATCGGCACGCGAATCCAGGTTCTTGCGGTGATGATGCATGAGGCCTGCCACGGGATGCTGTTCAGCAACCGCCGCGTCAATGACCTGATCGGCGACCTGTTCGTGGCCTATCCCTTTGCCCTCAGTGTCGATCTCTATCGCGCTGCCCATATGGTGCATCACCGCCATACCAATACGATGCGCGATTATGATTATCGCGCCGCGCGCAAGGATAGCGACCAGGATTTTCCGAAGGACGGGCGCGCCATGGCTGTGTTGCTGTTGCGCAGCCTGACCGGCGTCAACTATTATCGCGTGGCCCGCCCGGCGCGGGTCTGGTCGCCGCTGGCCAATTTCCACAACCCGATGCGCTTCGGCTTCGATTTCCGGCTGGCGCTGCGTATCCGCTATGTCGTCTGGGCGCTGCTGGTCTACGGCCTGATCCTGTGGTCGCCCTGGCGCTGGCAGATATTGGGGTTGTTCCTGATCCCGCAATTTCTGTGGATGAACGTCTTCAACCGCATCCGGGCGATGGCGGAGCATAATGGCGTCACCGACGAATCGGAAATACGCGGCACCCGCACCGTCATCCCGACCCTGATCGACCGGATCCTGATCGGGCCGCTCAATGTCAGCTATCATCTGGAACATCATCTGTTCCCGTCGGTGCCCTGGCATAATCTGCGTCGGTTGCACCGGCACCTGATGGTGTCCGATCCGCGCTATGCGCGCGATGCGCATGTCACGCGGGGCTATTGGGGTATGATTCGGGAATTGATGCCGCCGCCGGGGGCTGGTGATCCCAATCGGCGGGCCTTGCCGGTCGAGGCGAATCCCTAGCCCGGAAGGCGGCGGATCAGGGGATGACCAGTTCCATGCCCGCCTTCACCCGGTTGAGCGCCAGATAGCTGTGATAGCTGGCGACTGATTCATTTTCGGCGAACAGGCGGCGGGTGATCGCTTCATAGCTGCGCATGTCGGGCGCGACGATCAACATGATGAAGCTGCGGCCGCCGGTGACATAATAGCATTGCTGCACTTCGGGCGCGTCGCGGAACAATTGCTTGGCCTTGTCGACGCGCGCCGCCTTTTCATCGACCAGATTGACCTCGACGATGGATGTGACGCCGAGGCCCACCTGATCGGGATCGACGATCGCGACATTGCGCACGATCACGCCGCTGCGCTCCATCGCGGCGATACGGCGCTGCACGGCGGCGGTCGACAGATTGACCGCCTCGGCAATCGCGCGCTGCGGCATGCGGGTGTCGCGCTGGATCAGGCGCAGGATGGCCCGGTCGAAGCTGTCGATTTTGCTGGTCTGGCTCATCAAGTGAGTAATTGTTGCATTTGATGGGCCAATCAAGAGCACTTTTCTCGGTGCGATGATGATATTTCCCATATCGGAATTTGACGGGCGATAGGCGGGCATGAACCAGTTACGACAGCCGGGCGCGATCCTGGCCGGCATATTGAGCGGAGCAGGCGCTGGTGCGTTATGGGGCTTGGTCTTTCTTGCTCCTGAACTTGTGCCCGGCTTTAGTCCGCTCGAACAGGCGATCGGCCGTTATCTGGCCTACGGCCTGATGTCAGCGTTGCTTGTCGCGCCGCGCTGGCGGACGATCCGGCCGCTACTGACGCCGCGCATAATGTGGACGCTGGCCTGGCTCGCGCTGGCCGGCAACCTCTTCTACTATGTGTTGCTGGTGAGCGCGGTGCAGATGGGCGGTATCGCCATGACCTCGCTGGTGGTCGGCTTCCTGCCGGTGGCGGTAACGATCGTCGGCAGCCGTCAGGCGGGCGCGGTGCCGCTGCGGCAACTGGCGCCATCGCTCCTGCTCTGCGTCGCCGGGGCCTTGTGCATTGGCTGGCAGGCGATCGTCTTGCCCGGTGGCGGCGCCGTGGCGACGCGGATCATCGGCTTTGCCTGCGCGGTCGGCGCGCTCATCTCCTGGACCGCCTTTGCCATCGGCAATAATCACTGGCTGCGGCGGATGGAGGGTATCCGCTCGCAGGACTGGAATTTCCTGATCGGCCTTGCCACCGGGGCGCAGGCGCTGCTGTTTCTGCCGCTCGTCCCCTGGCTGGGTAGCGGCAGGCATGATGCGGCCGACTGGACCCGCTTTGCCATTGTCGTCATCGCTGTCGCCCTGTTCGCCTCGATCGTCGGCAATGCGCTATGGAATCGCATGACCCGGCTGCTGCCGCTGACCATGGTGGGGCAGATGATCCTGTTCGAAACCGGCTTTGCCTTGCTCTATGCTTTCATCTGGGAAGCGCGGCTGCCGACGCTGCTGGAGGGCACGGCATTCGTCCTGGTGATCCTCTCGGTCTTGAGCTGTATTGCCGCCCATCGCCGTCCCGTCCCGGCAGAGGGTAGCATCGCCGCCTGAATGCGTCCTTTCCCCTTTTGCGGAATCGCGATAGGGCGAAAAACATGACCAATATCTTTCTTGTTATGGGCGGCGGCGCAGTAGGCAGCCTGCTGCGCTACCAGCTTGGCCGTTTCGCCGGGCTGATGGCGCCCGGTGCGGCCTGGCCCTGGGGCACTTTTGCCGCCAATCTGATCGGCGGTTTCGCCATGGGCCTGCTCGCCGGCTGGCTGGCGCGCGGCAGTGTCGTTTCGGGTGAGCCGATGCGCCTGCTGCTGGGCGTCGGCCTGATGGGTGGCTTTACCACCTTTTCCTCCTTCAGCCTGGAGACGATGCTGATGATCGAGCGCGGCCAGATCGGCCTGGCGCTCGCCTATGCCCTCTTCTCGCTGGTCGGCGCGGTCGCCGCGCTGGCGCTGGGTCTTACGGTTATGCGGAGTGTTGCGGCATGAAGGGGCGTCCTCCCGGCAAATCTGGTGGTCCGGCACGCGGCGGCAAGCCCGGCGGCACCACGAAACCCGGCGGCCGCAGCGGCGCGCCCGGTCGCGCTCGTGGCGGGGCCAAGGCAGCGAGCGCGCGCAAGAAGGATGGCGACAAGCCGTTCAAACCAGCGACCAGGCCTGCGGCCAAGCCCCGCACCAAGGCGCCGGTCGCCAAGGCGGCGGCTCCGGCCCCGGCGGTTGTAGCCAAGCCCAATCCCGCCAAGGGCGTTAGCCTCGACGTGCGGCAATATCGGGTGCAGGCCGATGATGACGGCATCCGCCTTGACCGCTGGTTCCAGCGGCATCTGCCCGATGTCGGCTTCAACATCGTGTCGCGCTGGTCGCGCACAGGCCAGTTGCGCGTCGATGGCGCGCGCGCTGCGCCAGGCGACCGCATCGCCGAAGGCCAGATGATCCGCGTGCCACCGGCCGAGCCCAAGGCGGCGCCGGCGGACAAGCCTAAGCGCGTCCGGGTGATCGACCTGACCGAGGACGAGATCGCCTATGTCCAGGACATGGTGATCCACCGCGACCGCCAAGCGATCGTCATCAACAAGCCGCCCGGCCTCGCCACCCAGGGCGGGACGAAGACCGACGAGCATGTCGACCGTCTGCTCGATGGACTGATCTTCGACGCCGAATCCCGGCCCAAGCTGGTCCACCGGTTGGATAAGGACACGTCGGGCGCGCTGCTGCTCGCCCGCTCCAGCCGCGCGGCCGCGCATTTTGCCAAGGCCTTTTCCAGCCGCACCGCGCGGAAAGTCTATTGGGCGATCGTCATCGGCGTGCCCAGCATCGACGATGGCATGATCGAACTGCCGATCGCCAAGCAGCCGGGCACCGGTGGCGAGAAGATGCATGTCGATCAGGAGGAGGGCCTGCCCGCCCGCACCCGCTATCGCGTGATCGAACGCGCCGGCAATCGCGCCGCCTGGGTCGAGTTGCAGCCCTATACCGGCCGCACCCACCAGTTGCGCGTCCATATGGCGGCGATCGGCCATCCGCTGGTCGGCGACGGCAAATATGGCGGGAAGGAGAGTTTCCTCTCCGGCTCGATCAGCCGCAAGATGCACCTCCACGCCCGTCGCATCCGCGTCGACCATCCCGATGGCGGCCGCATCGACATGAAGGCGGAATTGCCCGAGCATTTCCTTGCCAGCCTCGTCTCGCTGGGCTTCGACCTGTCGCTGGGCGACATGCCGCTGGACGACGAGATCGATCGCACCCCCACGCGCGAGGATGAGAAGAAGTTTGCCAGGGCGCATGCCAAGTTGGTCCGCAAGGAACGACGTGGCGAACGGCGTGGCCGCGGCGGGAATTAAGGGGCGGGCGTGCATCCTGATCCCAAATTCCGCTGGGCCGATCGGGACGCTATGCGCGCCTTCGTGGCGAAAGCGCCGTTCGGTATGTTGTTTGCCGATACACCGGCCGGCCCTTGCGTTGCGCATGTGCCGGCGGTCTGGCTGGATGAGGGGCGCGTCGGCTTTCACTTGTCGCGCGGCAATCGCATGGCGGCACATCTCGATGGCGCGCGGGCGCTATTCGTGGCGAACGGGCCGCATGGCTATGTCAGTCCAGACTGGTATGGCCTGGAGGATCAGGTGCCGACCTGGAATTATGTTGCGGTCGAACTGGAGGGGGATGTCCGGATGATGGCGCCCGATCGCCTCCCTGCGCTGATCGATGCCTTGTCCCATGACAATGAGGTTCGGCTGGCGCCCAAGCCTGTCTGGACCCGCGACAAGATGGCGGATGGGCTGTTCGACCGGATGCTGGGCGCGATCACCGGCTATGAACTGACCGTCGCCGACTGGCGCGGCACTCGCAAGCTGGGCCAGAACAAGGTGGCGTCCGCACGCCTCGGCGCCGCGCAGCGGCTGGAGGAGGCGGGCGACAGCGGCATCGCTGCGTTGATGCGGGAAACGCTGGCATGAGCAACCGCCTGGTCGTGTTTGATTGCGATGGCACGCTGGTCGATAGTCAGCACAGCATCTGCACCGCCATGGCCCGGGCCTTCGAGAGCGAGAAGCTGGTGCCGCCCGACCGGCTGGCGATCCTGTCGATCGTCGGCCTGTCGCTGCCCCATGCGATGGCCCGGCTGCTGCCCGAGGCCGAGGCGGATTATCATCTACTGCTGACCGATCGCTACAAGGCGGCCTTCCACGCTCTGCGCAGCGCCAATGCCGTGTCCGAACCGCTCTATCCCGACATGGCCGACCTGGTGCGGGAACTGGACGGCGATGGCTGGCTGCTGGGCGTCGCCACCGGCAAGTCCGATCGCGGCCTCAACCTGTGTCTTGCCCATCATGATCTGGCGCATCATTTCGTGACTCTGCAGACCGCCGATCGCCACCCGTCCAAGCCCCACCCATCGATGCTGTTGCAGGCGATGGCGGAGGCGGGCGCGGTGCCCGAAACCACGGTGATGATCGGCGATACCCATTTCGACATCAACATGGGACTGGCCGCCGGCACCCGTGCGATCGGTGTCGGCTGGGGCTATCATGCGCCGGCGGAACTGGCGCAGGCCGGCGCCCATGCAGTCGCGATGGACAGCGACGCGTTGCGCGGCCATATCGACGCGCCATGAACGACATGCCTCCCATCCCGCCGGTCGACCCGGAAAAGATCGCGCGCCAGCGTCATTTCGCGATCGGCCTGTTCCGCCTGTCGGGCGCTTTCCTCGTCATGTTCGGCTTCCTCGCCATCATGCAGCGCTTTTCCTGGGTGCAGGGCGACAAGGCGAAGGCATTCGGCATCATCATGGTGATCGTCGGCCTGTTCCAGTTCATCATCGTGCCGCGCCTGATGCTGGCCCTGTTCAAGCGGAGCCGCCCGTGAAGCGTTTCTACAAGCAAGTGACGGTTGAGCCGGTCGAAGCTGGTTTCGCGATCCGGCTGGACGGGCGCCCGGTGCGCACGCCCGCCCGCGCCGAACTGGCGCTGCCCAACGCCGTGCTGGCCGAGGCAGTGGCGAAGGAATGGCGCGACCAGGGCGAGACGGTCGATCCCGCGACCATGGCCTTCACCGGCCTCGCCAATGCGGCGATCGACCATGTTGTCGGCAATCGCGCGAAATTCGCGGCCGACATCGCCGAATATGGCGGCACCGACATGCTCTGCTACCGGGCCGAGGGGCCGGAGGCATTCGTCGCGCGTCAGGCCGCCGCCTGGAATCCGCTGCTCGACTGGGCGCGCACCCGCTACGACGTCGCTTTTGTCACTACCCAGGGCATCATCCATGTCGCCCAGCCCGACGCGACGCTGGAACGGTTGGCGGCGGCGGTGGATGGGCTGGATCCCTTCACCCTGGCCGGCCTGTCGCGGCTGGTGACCTTGAGCGGCTCGCTGGTCTGCGGCCTGGCGGTGCTGGAAGAGGCGTTCGACGCGGATACCGTATGGGAAGCGGCCGAGATCGACGAGCGCTGGCAGGCCGAACAATGGGGCGAGGATGCCGAGGCGCTGGCCCGTTCGGCGCGTCGCGCGGGCGAGTTTGCCGTGGGTCGAGCCTTTTGCGGGATGGCGCGAGCCTGAGGGACTGGGAACGGGACCGCTCGTTCGTTCATTCTTGTGTTGGCGGATGCCCTGATTGCATCCGCCAACATCGGATCAACGACCAGGGAGACCCTGACCTTGCAGTCCCGCATTTTTGTTTCTGCCTTTCTCGCCCTTTCCACCCTCGCCGCACCGGCCCTGGCACAGGATGCCCCCGCAGCCAGCGCTGTCCCCGCCGCCGGCCAGATGACCCCCGAACAGATCAATGCCTTCAACCAGGCGGTGACCGATTTCACCGCCGGCCAGACCGCGTTGCAGGCGGGCGACAATGCCACCGCCGCGACCAAATATGAGGCGGCGATGCCCGCCATCCGCACCGCGGTGGAGGTCGACCCCGCCAAGATCGACAATGTCAATTTCCTCGCCAACGCGCTTTACGCCGATGCCGCTGCCCAGGGCGCGCTCGGCAAGATGGACAAGGTTATCGCGCTCTATGGCGAATCCTTGCCGCACTGGCGCAAGCTGGTGGAGGCCAAGCCCGCCGATGCCACCAGCCGCAACATCCTGGCCGGTATCCTGATCCAGTTGGGCAACCAGAAGCTGGGCGCGCAGGACAAGGCCGGCTCCGCGCCGCTCTATCAGGAAGCGCTGGGCCTAGCCCGCAAGTCGGCGGCGGCCAATGCGGCCGATCCAGTGACCAAGAATATCCTGTTGTCGGCGCTGATCGGCGCCAGCCAGGCGACCGGCGATGCCACGCTTCAGACCGAAGCGGCGACGATGAGCAAGGCGATGCTGGCGGACGGTTCGGTCGATGCGTCGAACAAGCCGGCCGCTCAGGCACTGAGCGGCGTCAAGGCCGGCTGACGATGAAGAGAAGGCTTCGCCCGGCGATCCGGGCGGGGCCTTTGCCGGTCAGGCTTCGACCATGCCGGTAATCTTGTTGGCATAGACCATGCGGCCCGGCCCCAGCATGCCCAGAACCTGCGGCACCATGTGGCGGGCGACCGCGAAACAGCCTTCGCTGCGGCCGCACTTGCCCCAGGATGCGACATGGTCCTCGCTGACATAGTCGGCGCCATGGATCACGATCGCGCGCATTTCGGCATTGTTGTTCTGCGGGTCGAGGCCGGCAAGGCGCATCGACCGGCCATGCTGGCCTTCATACATGGTCAGCGTCTTGTAGGCGCCGGACGAACTGGCGAGCGAATTGGGCTCGTTGGAAAAGCTTTGCAGCCAGCCCGAATGGCCCGGATCTGACCCACGCCCGTGCGACACCAGATAGCTGTTCGCCTGGCCGCCGATCAGGTCGACGATATGGAATCGGAATTCCTTTGACGGCGCATTGAAGTCGGCGATGGCGATGCGGTCGCGCAGGGTGAAGTCGCGCGCATGCTGATCGAGTGCGGCCTTGGCCTCTTCCAGCAGAAGGGCATAGGGCTTGCGCGAAAAAATCGGTGCGGCCGATGGTGTCGCGGGAACCGGAGGGCGGTTCGCAGGTTCAGGCGCTACCGGTAATGCGGCCTTGCCAACACTATCGGTCAAAAACGAAAGGGCGAGTCCGCTTAAAGCGAACTTCGTGAATTTGCGGCGATCCATGTGCCGTCTATAACAAATCAACGCCCCCGCTCCAAGACGGGGGCGCCCTTCGTCACAGGCTGCTATTGCCCGCTTCGTCCGCTCCCTGGCTCCCCTCGCCGTTTTCGCGCAGGCGCGAGGTCATGCCGCTGGCTTCGGCATCATCCAGAATCTGCTGCTGTTCCGACACGGACGGCGGCGGTGCCGGAGTCGGGGTGACGACATTTTCCGGCTCGGGCGGCAGCGCTTCCGGCTCGTTCACGATGACATTCTCGACCGGCGGTTCGACCAGATTATTGGTCGCCGGGGCTTCCTCTTCCTTCTTGCCGCAGGCGGCAAGCAGCAGCGCGCCCGACAGGGCGGCGAAGGTCAGGGGGCGGGCAAAATGGCGCATGGGGATCAGTCCTTGGCTGCGGGGGCGGTCGAATTGACCGCAGTGGGGTCGACGCGGCGGCTGGAGGCCTCGATCTTCTGGGCCAGCAGCTTGTCCCAGTCATAGGGGTCGGCGCGGAAGTTCATGGTGCCGTTGCTGCTGGCAAAGGCGGTCCAGTAAAGCAGATAGACCGCGACCTGCGAGGGCAGCGACACGCGCTGGGTCTTGTTGGTGTCGATCAGGCTCTGGATCTGGCCCGACAGGCTAGGATCGCTCGCCACCATCAGTTCGGCCAGCGATACCGGCTTTTCCAGGCGGATGCAGCCATGGCTGGCAAGCCGGTCATAGCTGGAGAACTTCCCGCGCGAAGGCGTGTCGTGCAGATAGACGGCGAAGGGATTGTTGAAATCGAACTTCAGCCGGCCGAGCGCGCTGTTGGGGCCGGCAGGCTGGACGATGCGCTCGCCGCCCTCGGGCGTCTTCACGATCTTGTAGCCCTGCTTGGCCAGGGTCGCGCGGCCCTTGGGGAACAGTTCCTTCCTGGCGATCGACATCGGCACGTTCCAGGGCGGATTGACCACGATGGAATGGATGTTCGACGACAGCATCGGCGTCTGGTTGGTCGGGCTGCCGGTGACGGCGCGCATCGAGGTGACGGGTTGGTCGCCCTGGAACACGGTCAGCACGGCGGCGGCGATGTTCACCTGGACGCGGTTGACCGGCAATTCGCGCGGCATCCAGCGCCAGCGTTCCATATTGGCCATGATCGCGGCGATGCGATCATCCACCGACACGTTGAGTGCGGTCAGGGTGCGCGCGTCGAGCAGACCGGTGGGATTGAGGCCATAGCGGCGCTGGGCGCGTTGCAGCGCGGCGGTCTGCGGCTCGGTGCCGGTGACGGTGCGATCCTCCAGCGCCAGGCGGGCGCGCACGACATCGGCCGAGGCGCCTGCCGACAGGCTGGGCCAGCCGCCAGTATCGCGGATCTTCTCATAGGTGGCGAGGCCCTTGCGCAGCCCGTCATAGCCCGAATAGGGCGGGGTCAGGCTGGCGGCCCATTGCGGAAGTCGGTCCTCGGCAATCGCCTTGGCGAGCGAGGGGCGCGGATCGAAGGCGGCGGGGCGCAGCGCCCAGACCTCCAGGAAATCGACGGTATCGACCCGGCCGGTGCTGAGCGCGCGGCCGCGATCCAGCAATGCGTTCAGCAATTGCTGCCCGTGCATCGGCGCGGTCGGCTTGCTGCGCGCCATCAGCCCTTCGGCCATGCCGCTCTTCAGCCATTCATTCGCCCAGCTATCCTGCGCCTGCGACAGGGCCGGCAGCGGCACGGGCGGGGGCATCACCGCCATCGGCGGGGGCAGCACGACCTGGCCGGCTGGCGGCGCGCTCTGGGTCGGTGTCACGGCCGGCGGCTGCGCGACGGCCGGGATGGCGGCGGCGGCCAGCAGGGGCAGGGCGAGGAAACGGATCAAATCGGGACGGTTCATGCTGGACCAGATAGCGCAAAGCGGCCATCTATCAAATCGCGATAGCGGGAAAAGATCATGCTGCACGTCGTTCACCATCCCGCCTATGTCTCCCCGGCCACAGACGGGCAGCAGGCGCGCTTCGACAAATATGGACTGGTGATGGAGGTGCTGGCCGACAGCGGCGCGCCGATGACCGTCCATGCGCCCGATCCGATGCCCGCGTCCTGGATCGCGGCGGTGCATGATCCCGCCTATGTCGAGCAGGTGCTGGCGCTGGCGGTGCCGCCCGAAAAGGAACGGCGGATCGGCTTTCCGGTAACCGAGCGGGTGATGCGCCGGGCGCTGCTGTCGCCCGGCGGCACCTGGCTGGCGGCGAAGCTGGCGCTGCTTCACGGCTATGCCGCCAATGCGGCCGGGGGCAGTCATCATGCGCTGGCCGACAGCGGCGCGGGCTATTGCGTGTTCAACGATTTGGCGATCGCGGCCAACCGGCTGATCGCGGAGGGGGATGCGAACCGCATCCTGATCCTGGACCTCGACGTGCATCAGGGCGATGGCACGGCGTCGCTGATGGCGGGGCGGGGCGATGTCTTCACAGTGTCGATCCATGCGGAGAAGAATTTCCCGGTGCGCAAGGCGCGGTCGACACTGGATCTGGGCCTGGCCGACGATACCGGCGACGCGGAGTATCTGGCGGCACTGGGCGAGTTGCTGCCGCGCGCGCTGGATGATTCTGCGCCGGACCTGATCCTGTATCAGGCCGGGGTGGACGGTCATATGGATGATCGGCTGGGCCGGCTGGCGCTCAGCGACGAGGGGCTGGCCGCGCGCGACGGGCTTGTGATGCGTCAGGCGCTGGCGCGCGCCATCCCGGTCGCCAGTTGCATGGGTGGCGGCTATGGCCCGGACCGGATGGCGGTCGCGCGCCGTCATGCCGCCTGCATGCTGCGTATGGCGTCAGTGGAGCGTGCTGTCTGACGCGTTCGGCTTCGCGGCGCGCCCTTCCATCAGCTTCGCGGCGATCAGCCCGGCCACGCTCAGCGCGACCAGATCGCTCAGCGCCAGATAGAGGCTGTAGCCCCAGGGCGCATGGTTGAACACGGCCTGGCCGATATGCAGCCACAGCACCGTGGCGAGCGCGAACAGGATCGACACCCGCGCCCGGCTGTTGAAGTCGCCGGTGACGAAGCGCAGCGCGAGCGCGATCAGCACGCCGGTCGCCAGCGCCAGCAGCAGTCCGCCGATCAGGCTGGAGCCGTCCATCACCGGGAAGCCACCATTGTTGTAGAAGAGCATCGCCACCGGCCCCTTGCCATAGAGGATGGTGCCCTGCGCCGTGGCGGGATCGGGGATGACATAGACGCCGGTGCCATTGCGGGCCAGCGCCTGCGCCATTGCGGCCTGCAGATTGGCGCTCGCCTGCGGATCGGCACGACTGAGCGCCAGCGCGCTCAAGGGCGTGCCCCAGAAGAGGAAGCCGATGATGAACATGGCGAAACCGCCCAGCAGTCCGCCCAGGATGGTCCGCAGCATCATGCCTTCACTCCCCGTTCCAACGCGCTCCGACAGTGGAGGCTGATCTACAAACGCCGGGAAGGCAATGTCTTTCCGTGGCCGGGATCAATCCTTTGGACGGGCGGCCTTTTCGACCAGGCCCGACAGGCCTTCGCGCCGGTCCAGTTCGTCGAGCACATCGTCGAAGGGAACGCTGCAATCGGCGAGCAGCACCAGCAGGTGGAAGAGGAGGTCCGCGCTTTCGCCGACCAGTTCGGCCCGATTGTCGGCCATGGCGGCGATCACTGCCTCGACCGCTTCCTCGCCGACCTTCTGGGCGATCTTGCCCCGGCCGCGGGCGGTCAGCTTCGCCACATAGGATGCCGATGGATCGGCCTTCCGTCGCTCGGCGATGGTCTGTTCGAGGGTGTGAAGGGTCGCGCGCATGGGCTGCATCAAGCGTCCGGCGCGCGACCCGTCAAATGAATTTTACTTCTGCTTGCGGCGCGCGAAGAAGACGCGGCCGGCCAGCACGGCGGCACCCATGCCGAACAGCGCCATCTGTTCGGGTTCAGGCACCGGGGTCGGCGTGCCACCGCTGCTGCCACCCGACGAGGTGCCGCCGCCGCTGGAGCCGCCGCACTTGAACCAGCAGAAGGTGGCGTTGGCGGGGGCGGGGATGGCGAGGCCCATCAGGCTGGCCGAACCCGCTACGAGAAGAAGTTTGCTGATCTGCATAAAAGTCACCCTGTTTCAAAATGGACAAATCGCTTCGAAACGACCCTGCGCCCTGTCTACGCAGTTCCCATGCCAATTTTGCCAAGTGACGCTTTTCTGCGGTTGGCGACCAATGGCCGCCAAAAGCGCTATATGGTTAATGTCAATTAACCCGACATTTCGGCGCTTTTCCGCGCTTTAATGGCCGCGAACAGGGATGCCGGCGCGGGCCAGGGCCTGATGCGCTTCAGCAATACTATGTTGACCGAAGTGAAATATGGACGCCGCCAGCACCGCGCTGGCATGACCCTCGACCACGCCCTCGACTAGATGATCCAGCGTGCCGACGCCGCCGCTGGCGATCACCGGGATCGACACGGCATCGGCGATCGTGCGGGTGAGCGCCAGGTCATAACCCCGCTTGGTGCCGTCGCCGTCCATCGAGGTGACGAGCAGTTCGCCTGCGCCGAGTTCGGCGAGGCGCAGGGCATGCTCCAGCGCGTCGATGCCGGTCGGCTTGCGGCCGCCATGGGTGAAGATTTCCCAGCGATCCTCGCCCACCTTGCGGGCATCGACCGACCCGACGATGCACTGCGCGCCGAAGCGGTCGGCGATGTCGGCCACCAGTTCGGGCCGGGCGACCGCGGCGCTGTTGACCGCCACCTTGTCCGCGCCCGCCAGCAACAGGGCGCGGGCGTCCTCCGCGCTGCGCACGCCGCCGCCGACGGTGACGGGCATGAAGCAGACTTCGGCGGTGCGGCGCACCACGTCCAATATCGTGCCGCGCGCCTCATGGGTCGCGGTGATGTCGAGGAAGCAGAGTTCGTCGGCGCCGGCCGCGTCATAGAGCTTGGCCTGCTCGACCGGATCGCCGGCATCCTTCAGGTCGACGAAATTGACGCCCTTCACCACGCGGCCATTGGCAACGTCGAGGCAGGGAATGACGCGGGTGCGGACGGTCATGACAATTTTCCTTTTTCCGTTCGCCCTGGGCGAAGTCGAAGGGCTCGCCCGAACATAATGAGGGCCTTCGCTCCGCTCAGGCCTGAGCTTCGACTTCGCTCAGCCCGAACGGTAATATGTTCACGCCGCCGCCTGCGCGACCGCCAGGGCAGTCTTGAGGTCGAGGCGGCCGTCATAGATGGCGCGGCCAGTGATGACGCCTTCGATCCCGTCATCGGCATGGAGGCTGAGGATGCGGATATCCGCGATCCCCGCCACGCCGCCGCTGGCGATCACCGGCATGTCGGTGGCGCGGGCAAGGTCGACGGTCGCATCGATATTCACGCCCTTGAGCAGGCCGTCGCGGCCGACATCGGTGAAGAGCAGGCTGGCGACGCCCGCATCCTCGAACCGGCGGGCGAGGTCGATCACCGGCATGTCGCTCTTTTCCGCCCAGCCATCGGTCGCGACGAAGCCGTCGCGCGCATCGACCGCGACGACGATGCCGCCGGGGAAGTCACGCGCCGCCGCCTTGACGAAGGCGGGATCCTTGAGCGCGGCGGTGCCGATCACGATGCGCGATACACCGAGGTCAAACCAGCGCTCGACCGACTCCCGGTTGCGGATGCCACCGCCGAGCTGGACATGGCCGGGAAAGGCCTCGACGATGCGTTCGACTGCTTCGGCATTGACCGCATGGCCGGCAAAGCTGCCGTCGAGATCGACGACATGGATATGCTGGGCGCCGGCCGCGGCGAAGATCAGCGCCTGCGCGGCGGGATCGTCGCCATAGACGGTGGCGCGGTCCATGTCGCCCTCGGCCAGGCGGACGACCTGGCCGCCTTTGAGGTCGATGGCGGGGAAGACGATCAGGGACATGGGATCAACCTTTGCGCGAACGGGGCCTCAAGGCCGCCAGTCGAGAAAACGGGACAGGAAGGACAGGCCGTAGCGCTGGCTCTTTTCCGGGTGGAACTGGCAACCGATGATGGTGTCGCGCGCGACGGCGGCGACCAGCGGCCCGCCATGGTCGGTGACGGCGGCGACATGGGCCGGATCGGCGGCTTCATAATGATAGCTGTGCAGGAAATAGGCCTCGCCGGCCTCGATCAGTGGCGGCTGGCCGTTCAGCACCACATCGTTCCAGCCCATATGCGGCACCTTGATCGTCGCATCGCCGGGTTCGATCAGGCGCACCGTTCCGGGGATCCAGCCCAGCCCTTCATGCCGGCCGAACTCCTCGCCGGCGTCGGCGAGCAACTGCATGCCGACGCATACGCCCAGAAAGGGGATGCCGCGCTGGTTCACGGCCTCGTTCATGGCGTCGACCATGCCGGGGATCGCCACCAGCGCGTCGCGGCAGGCGCGGAAGGCGCCGACGCCGGGCAGGACAATGCGGTCGGCTTTCGCCACGACATCGGCATCGGCGGTGATGGTCACATTGTCGGCGCCTGCCTTGCGCAGGGCATTGTGGACCGAGTGGAGATTGCCCGCGCCATAGTCGATCAGGGCGATGGTCATGGCAGCAGCGTGTCCAGATTGACGCTGGCGGCGCGCGCGGGGAGGAACTCGATCAGTTCGAACGACGCCGCGCCGTTGACGACGAAAGGATCGGTCGCTGCCTTCGCGGCGATCTCGTCGCGTTCGCCGCGCGCCAGCAAAATGCCGCCTGTGCGCGGTTCGCGCCGGCCGGCGAGCAGCAGCCAGCCATCGGTTATGCCCTGGTCCAGCCAGGCCCGATGATCGGCCAGATGGCCGTCCAGCACATCGATCGGCGCCGTATACGTCAGCGAAATGATGAACATGGGGTCGGCCTTTCTATGGAAGTGATGCTTAGAGCACGCCCTTGGTCGAGGGGATGGCGTCGGCCTTGCGCGGGTCGATCTCCACCGCCTGGCGCAGTGCACGGGCCATGCCCTTGAACGCGCTCTCGACGATATGATGGTTGTTGCTGCCATAGAGCAGCTCGATGTGCAGCGTGATGCCGGCCGCCTGGGCCAGGCTGTGGAAGAAATGCTCCACCATCTCCGTGTCCCATTCGCCGACCTTGGTGACGGTGAAGGGCAGCTTGCACACCAGCCAGGGGCGGCCGGAAATGTCGAGCGCGACGCGGCTGAGCGTCTCGTCCATCGGCGAATAGACACTGCCGTACCGGCTGATGCCGCGCTTGTCGCCCAAGGCCTTGGCCAGCGCCTCGCCGATCGCGATCGCCGTATCCTCGGTGGTGTGATGCTGGTCGACATGCAGGTCGCCGATGGTCTTGACGGTCATGTCGATCAGCGAGTGACGCGACAGTTGCTCGATCATATGGTCGAGGAAACCGATCCCGGTGGAGACGGTGTAAAGACCGGTGCCGTCGAGGTTGACGGTCACGTCGATCTGCGTTTCCGCAGTGTTGCGGTGAATCTCGGCCGTGCGCATGCGCGCCCTATAGCGCGTCGCGCGCGCCATGCAATCTGATGATGTACCTCTCGGGCAGGGGTTGACCGGCGCTTTCGCGTCGTTAGGACATGTGCCCCATGAGTGAAGACCTGCCCGATAGCCTGATTCCCTATGACGAAATCGTGCAGGAGGCGCTGCGCGCGGTCGTCGGCCGCGTGCTGGGCGAAGTCCAGCAGACCGGCGGCCTGCCGGGCGTCCATCATTTCTACATCACGTTCAAGACGCATGCCGCCGGGGTGGATATCCCCAAGCATCTGTCGGAACGTTTCCCGGACGAAATGACCATCGTCCTCCAGAATAAATTCTGGGATCTGAAGGTCAGCGACCGCCATTTCGAGGTCAGCCTGACCTTCAACCAGGTTGCGGCGCATCTGGTCATTCCCTTCAGTGCGATCACCGCCTTCGTCGATCCGGCGGTCAATTTCGCTCTGCAGTTCCAGGTGCAGGCCGATGAAGAGCCCGAACCCCATGATGCGGCGGAAAATGACGCGCCGCCGGTCATGACCGAGGATGGCTCGAACGTCGTCACCGTGGATTTCGGCAAGAAGAAGTGAGTCCTGCGGCCGATATCGGCTGCATGCTCAGAATTCGTGGCGATAAGAGAAGCGCAGCTTCTGGCTCGTTCCGAAACTATTGTCGACATAGCTGATATTCGCGCCGACCGTGTCGCGGTGGCTTATGTGGTAGGCCAGGCCACCGCCCAGCGCCACGCCCGAAAAATCATGGGTGCCCTTGGTCACATTGCCGCCCGCCATCGCCGTCAGCTTCGGCCCCAGCGGCCGTAGCAGAAACAGCCCGGCATAGCCGCTGTTGCTGCTGAGCGCGATCGGCAGGCCATCGCTCTGGTCGATGTCGCTGACCGGGCCATGCCCCTTGGTGTAGCTATAGCCGAAGGGCACGAACATCTGCAATTTCCCGGTCTTGAGGCCGATTTGCGACAGCGGCACGAAGCCGCCGAGCGAATAGCGCGTCTGTTCCACGCCCGAATCGAAATGGCTCTTGCCGGCCGAGAAGGTCAGGATCGCGACCGGAAACAGATAGGATGCGCCGACCGACCAGAGGCCCGATTCCGACACGCGGGCATTGAATTTCAGCTTGGGGCCGACCGCGACCGATCCGGACAGCGAAAATTCGTCCGAGGCGCGGGTGATGCCGACCTTGGTCGCGATCTTGGTGGGATCGTCGGATGATTTTTCTTCTTCTGCTGCGCGGGCCGGGACAGTCGTGGCGGCAAGGCAGAGGAGGAGGGCAAGGACGGGACGATCGGACATGCGGTTTTCCTCCTGGGTGCCGGGCAGGATATCGGGCCGGGCGGGTCGATCAATTGCGGTAAACCCCGGTAAAGGCGTAGATCCTGCCGCTTTGTATCGCTTCCAGGCGGCTGGGCGGATCGGGCGCGGGGATATGCGATATTCGCAAGTTTCGCCTTGGAATTTCCCGCCTCGGCCCTACATCGGGACCAGTTTTGCGATTGATTCTTAACTGGGAGTTCTGAATGTCCGCTACCCGCACCGAAACCGACAGCATTGGCGCCATCGAAGTGCCGGCCGACGCCTATTGGGGCGCCCAGACCCAGCGCAGCATCGAGAATTTCCCCTTCGGCGCGACCGAGCGGATGCCGATCGGCATCGTCCATGCGCAGGCGATCGTGAAGCAGGCGGCGGCGCGGGTGAATGCGAAACATGGCTTGGACGCGAAGATCGTCGCGGGGATCGAAGATGCGGCGCAACAGATCGTCTCGGGCGCGCTGGACGACCAGTTTCCGCTCGTCATCTGGCAGACCGGCAGCGGCACCCAGACCAACATGAACGTCAATGAAGTTATCGCCGGCTATGCCAATGAGCAACTTGCCGGCACGCGTGGCGGCAAGAGCCCGGTCCATCCCAACGATCATGTGAATATGAGCCAGTCGTCGAACGACAGCTTCCCCACCGCGCTGCATGTCGCGACCGTGCTGGCGACCCGCGACCGGTTGATCCCGGCGCTGGAGAAGCTGACCGGCGCACTGACCGCCAAGGCGGAAGGCTGGGGGCATATCGTCAAGATCGGCCGCACCCATACGCAGGATGCGACTCCGCTGACGCTGGGCCAGGAATTTTCCGGCTATGCCGCGCAGCTGGTCAGCAGCAAGGCGCGGATCGAAGGCGCATTGAACGGCAATATCCGCAAGCTGGCGATCGGCGGCACGGCAGTCGGCACCGGTCTCAACGCGCCCGATGGCTGGGCGGACGACATGACGGCGGCGATCAGCGACATTGCCGGCACCCCGTTCGAAAGCGCGCCCAACAAGTTCGAGCAGCTGGCCGCCAAGGATGGCCTCGTCTTCTTCTCCGGCGCGCTCAACACGCTGGCGGTGGCGCTGACCAAGATGGCCAACGATATCCGCTTCCTGGGCTCCGGCCCGCGTTCGGGCCTGGGCGAGTTGGATCTGCCCGCCAATGAGCCGGGCAGCTCGATCATGCCGGGCAAGGTCAACCCGACCCAGTGCGAATCGCTGACCATGGTGGCGGCGCAGGTGATCGGCAATCATCAGGCGGTGACCGTCGGCGGCATGCAGGGCCATTTCGAGCTCAATGTCTTCATGCCGCTGATCGGCGCCAACGTGCTGCGCTCGATCCATCTGCTCAGCGTCGGCATGGAAAGTTTCGCCGAGCGCTGCGTCGAAGGGATGCAGGCCAATGAGGGACGGATCGCCGAACTGGTCGAGCGCTCGCTGATGCTGGTGACCGCGCTGGCGCCGGAGATCGGCTATGACAATGCCGCGACCATCGCCAAGCATGCGCACAAGAAGGGGCTGACGCTCAAGCAGGCCGGCCTCGAACTGGGGCTGGTCGATGAGCCGACCTTCGACCGGCTGGTGCGGCCGGAAAATATGGTCTGATCCAGATCAACTGGCGGAACCGGGGCGGGTGCGATACATTAATCCCCTATGAAGAAAACGCCCGCCCCGACCGCCGCAAAGCTTCCGTCCACCGCGACGCGCGTTCGCAAGTCGAGCCTGTTTCGCAAGGCGGCACGGCTCGGCGCGACGGTGGTGGCCGCACGGGTCGCCGCCGATACTGGCAAGAAGGGCGTGATCGGCCTGATCGCCGGGGCTGGGGCCAAGCGCCTCATCATGCGCTATCCCGTCGGCGCCATGGTCCTCACCGGCGCCTATCTGGCGGGCAAGCTTTATGAGGCCAAGCGCGAGGCCGATCGCAAGATGGCGACCAGGCTGCTGGCCGATGCCAGCGCCAAGCCGATCCTGATCGACGAGGCACGGGCGGCGCGCAAGAAGGCCGGCTAGAGCGCGCTCTGCCAGGCCTTGATCGCGTCGATCGGCCAGGCGAGCATCAGGACATTGAGCGTCAGATTGTCGCGGATCACCGCCAGTGCGAGCAACTCGAAACCGATCGCGATGATGATTGTCAGCCAGACGGGCGCGCGCGACGCGAACAGGAAGCCCAGGGCCATCATGCCGATGTCGCTCATCGAATTGAGGATGGAATCGCCCGAATAGCCGAGCGCGATCGTCGCCGTGCGGTAACGGTCGATGATGATCGGTGAATTTTCAAGGATTTCCCACGCCGCCTCGATCGCCACCGCCACCGACAGGCGGATACCGAGCGGCCTGCGGCGCATCAGCAAATGGGTCGCGCCATAGAAGAGGAAGCCGTGGATGATGTGGCTAAGGCTGTACCAGTCGGACAGGTGCTGGCTGTTGCCGCTGTCGATCGGCCCATGCCACAGTTGGATCGTGCCGCAGGTGCAGATCGGCGGGCGTCCCATCAGATAGAGGATCGCCGCTGCCCCCAGCGCGATCAGCAGGGCGAGGATAAAGCCCCGCCGATTCATTCCTTTACGCGATCGCGCCAAGCCTCTTCTCCCCCAACCTCTTGCAAAATGCCGTCCACGACGCCACTAGCGGCCATGGCCGACAACATTCCCACCGACACTCCCGATTTCAAGCGCCGCGGCGTTCTCTTTGTCCTGTCTTCGCCCTCGGGCGCCGGCAAGTCGACGATTGCACGCAAATTGCTGGCCTGCGAACCGGACCTGTCGATGTCGGTGTCGGCGACGACGCGGACGATCCGGCCGGGCGAAGTCGATGGCAAGGATTATCATTTCGTCGACCTGGAAGAGTTTCGCCGCATGGCGAACGACCATGAGTTCCTGGAATGGGCACATGTCTTCGGCCAGCGCTATGGCACGCCGCGCGCGCCGGTCGAGGCGATGCTCAAGAGCGGCAAGGATGTGCTGTTCGACATCGACTGGCAGGGCGCGCAGCAGTTGCACCAGATTGCCGGCGGCGACGTGGTCCGCATCTTCATCCTGCCGCCCTCGATGGAGGAACTGGAAAAGCGTCTGCGTGGCCGCGCGACCGACAGCAACGAAGTGATCGAGGGCCGCATGGCGCGTGCCGCCGGCGAGATCGCCCACTGGGACGGCTATGACTATGTGCTGTGCAATGTCGACGTCGAAGAATGTTTCGAGCGCGTGCGCACCATCCTGCACGCCGAACGGATGAAGCGCAGCCGCCAGACCGGCCTGATCGGCTTCATCCGCCGCCTCAGCCGCTATCATCAGGAAGATTGAGTCCTGGCGGCCAACAGGGCCGCTATTTCTCGAAGCCTGCCGGGTCGGCCCAGTCGGGGTGCACCCAGGCCATCACCTTGAACAATGTCCCCATCTCCGCCTCGTCGGTGAGGCGGTGGCGCTGCGCCTCCAGTTCGGCGGCGCGCTGCGGGCTGCCCTTGGCCAGCACGGACGCGCGCACGTCGATGCCCAGATGGCGCAGGAAATGGCCCTGCGTCACCGCGCCATGGACGCGCAGCCCGGCCTGGCGCGCGACATTGGCCAGCATCGTGAAATCGACATGGGTGGTAAGGTCGCTCTCGCCCGGATCGGTGAACGGATCGGTGAACTGGTGGTTCTTCACCGCCTGCAGCGTGTCGCCCAGTGCCGGGCCTTCATAGCCATAGTCGATGATGATCGCGACGCCGCCCTGGCGCGCGATCCGGCTGGCCAGGGCATAGCCCGCGGTGGCGCCGGCCTGCGCCACTTCGATGATCGCGCCCTCGGGCGCCTGCGCGGCGATCGGCGGCAGGCCCGATTCGATCCGGCGATAGCCCGGCACCGCCATGAAGCGGCCCTCTTCCTCGCGCCGGATCACCACGCGTTCGCGCCATTCGTCGCCGACGCGGATCATCTGCCGCACCGGCAGGGCATCGAAAAATTCATTCGCGACCACCAGCAGCGGCGACTGGTCGGGCAGGCTTTCGACGCTGTCATGATGAACGACATGGGGAATCTGGGCGCGCTGCCGCTCGCGCAGGGTCGGGCTGGTTTCGACGAAATGGATGCGCGAGGTGACGTCGGCCCCCTCCATCGCGCGCAGCGCATCGCTCGCCAGCGTGCCGCGACCCGGCCCCAGCTCGACATAGAGCGGATCGGCGCGCCGCCCCGATCGCAGCCAGACATCGGCCAGGCACAGGCCGATCAGTTCGCCAAACATCTGGCTGATTTCCGGGGCGGTGGTGAAATCCCCGTCCAGCCCCAGCGGATCGCGCGTGCCATAATAATGCTGGTTTGCCTCGCCCATATAATGGGCGACGGAGATCGGCCCGCCAGCATCAATCTGGCGAGCCAGACGCTCGGGCAAGCCCATCGCGCCGGGCAGGGCGTCAGCTGACACTGGCGCTGCCCGCGATCGGTTCCACGCGCACGCGCCGGCCCTTGGCGGTGACGATCAGGTAGAGGCCGCCCAGAATCATTGGCACGCACAGCCACTGGCCCATGTGCAGGCCGGTGCGGGCGGCAAATTCCATCAGCTGGGCATCGGCCTCGCGGAAATATTCGACGCCGAAGCGGAACACGCCATAGAAGAAGACGAACAGGCCGACCAGCATGCCCGGCTTGTAGCGCGCTTTGGTCTTCCAGAAGGCGAAGGCGAGAATGCAGAACAGGATGATGCCTTCGAAAAACGCCTCGTAAAGCTGGCTCGGATGACGCGCGAAGGGGCCGCCGGTCGGGAAGATCATCGCCCAGGGCACGTCGGTTTCCTTGCCCCACAGCTCGCCATTCACGAAATTGGCGAGGCGGCCGAAAAACAGGCCGAAGGGCACGACGCAGGCGACATAGTCATGGATGCGCAGCCAGCTCAGCTTCTCCTTGCGCGCCATGTAGAGGATGCCGAGCGACACACCCGCCGCGCCGCCATGGAAGGACATGCCGCCATTCCACAGCTTGAAGATGTCCAGCGGATGCTGGAGGATTTCAGGCTGGTAGAAGAAGACATAGGCGAGCCGGCCGCCGATGATGATGCCCAGCGTCGCATAGAAGATCATGTCGTCGGCGTGGCGACGCGCCATCGGCGAACCGGGCTGGGCAATGAGCTTCAAGAGATACCAGTAGCCGATCAGGATGCCGGCCAGATAGGCCAGACTATACCATTTGAGCGTGAAGAAGCCCAGGTCCAGGGCGACGGGGCTGAGCCCCAGCTGGTCGAAGCGGATGGCGCTCGAAGCGGCGGCGACAAGGTCCAGGATCAAAATGGCATTCCCTCGGCAATCAGGCCTGCGGCCATAGAACAAGCGGCCGGCAAGATGAAGAGGGGCGATCCCGATTGAAGCTGGATCGCGTCAAATAGGCCGGGCATGCCCGGCGCGGCGACGTCAGGCCGCTTCGCTACAGTCCAGCAGCGCCGCGCGATCCCTGATTTCCACCATGCGACGGCCGGGCAGGGCGATGATGCCGATGCGCTTGAGGTCGGTCAGTTGCCGGCTTACCGTCTCGATCGTCAGGCCCAGCACGTCGGCGATCTGCTGGCGCGACAGCGGCAGGTCGAACCGGTCGAGCGGGGCCTGGCCTTCGCGGGCCAGCCGGCGCGACATGTCGAGCAGGAAGGTCGCGATCTTCTCGCGCGCATTCTTGCGGCCAAGCAGCAGCATCCAGCTACGCGCCCGGTCGAGATCGTCGAGCGTGCGTTGCAGCAGTCGATGCTCCAGTTCGGGATGCTCGCGGGCAAAACCGTCAAAGGCGCCACGGGTGAAGAGGCACAGGCGCGCGTCGGTCAGCGCCGTGACGCTGTGCGGCGTGCTGCGGCCGAAGGGGCGGCCGATGAAGTCGGACGGATAGACCACGCCGACAATCTGTTCGCGCCCGTCGCCGGTCGAGGCCGACAATTTGAGCGTGCCATCGATCACATTGGCGACGATGGTGGCGTCATCGCCTTCCCACATCACTGTCTGCCCCGCCGCGATCGTGACGCGCCGGCCGAGGCGGTTGAGCGCGCCGCGCTCATCCTCTGCCAGCGTGGCGCAGATGGCGCGGTCGCGCACCTCGCAACGCTGGCAGAAGCTGGCGTCGGAGCAGGGGGCAGGAACGGGCATGCCGCCGGGCAGGGTTTGCGCGAGATCAAAATGCATGTTCATGACCGCTGCTTGGCGCGGCGGCGGGGCGGGCACTATCCGTAAATCCCCTATGGGACTTTCTGCCCTATTCGAGCCCCGCCTGGAAGGCGATGCGCAGCGTCTCCGACAGGCTGTGGACTTGCAGCTTCTGCATCAGGTTGGCGCGATGAATCTCCACCGTGCGCGGGCTGATGCCTAGGTCATAGGCGATCGTCTTGTTGGGCAGGCCGTCGACCAGGCCCTTTAGCACCTCGCGTTCCCGATCGGTCAGGATGTTGAGCCGGGCGCGGGCGGTATCGCGCTGGCTGTTGCGGCCCTGGTCGGCGCTTGCCTGCGCGCAGGCCGCCTCGATCGCGGCTAGCAATGCCGCCTTCTCGAACGGCTTTTCGATGAAATCGGTGGCACCTGCCTTCATCGCGGCGACCGCCATGCCGACATCGCCATGGCCGGTCATGATGATGACCGGCAGCATGATGCCCCGCGCGCGCAGTTCGCGCTGCACGTCCAGCCCGTCAATGTCGGGCATACGCACGTCCAGCAGCACGCAGCCAACCTCCAGCGTTCCGACCTCCTTCAGAAATTCGCTGCCACCCGAAAAGAGCCGCACTGCAAAGCCGCTGGTCTTGAGCATGAAGGACAGCGAACGGCGGATCGCCTCATCATCATCGACGACATGGATAGGCTGGTCGGTGGGCAGGCTCATGGCAGGCGGTCCGCAGAATCGAGAGTGAAGTGGAAGGCGACGCCGCCCCAGTGCGAGGCGTCGGCCCAGATCCGCCCGCCATGTCCCTCGACGATGGTGCGGCTGATCGACAGGCCCACGCCCATGCCGGCGGGTTTGGTCGTGCTGAACGGGGTGAAGAGCGATCGCGCGACCGCCGGATCGAGGCCCGGACCACTATCGGCGATGATGAGTTCGACCTGCCCGTCCTCGGCCGGCACCGCCGACAGGCGCAGGATGCGGCGGTTGCGGCCATCCATCGCCTCGACCGCGTTGCGGACCAGATTGATGATCACCTGCTGCACCTGCACGCGATTGGCGATGACCCGGCCGACGCGCGGATCGACGACGATGTCCATGTCGATGCCTCGGCTGTCGATGCCGATGAAGGCGAGTGCGACACCCTCGGCCAGCAGCGTGGCGGCCGGTTCGGCCTGGCGGTCGGCCTCGCCCCGGCGGATGAACTCGCGCAGGGAGCGGATGATCTGGCCCGCGCGCATCGCCTGTCGCGCGGCCTCGTCCATTGCCTCGCCCAGCAATTCGCGGTCGATCGGGGCATCGGTGCGCAGCAGGTCGCGGCCCGCCTCCATATAATTGGCGATCGCGGTCAGCGGCTGGTTGAGTTCATGCGCCAGCGCCGCGGCCAGCGTGCCCATCGCCGTGACGCGCGCGGCATGGCTGAGTTCGGCCTGCAGATCCTGCAGGCGGCGTTCGGCCTTCTGCCGATCGGTCAGGTCGCGAACGAAGCCCGTGAACAGCTTTTCGCCATGGTCCTGCACTTCGCCCACCGCCAGCTCGATCGGGAAGGTGGAGCCATCGCGTCGGCGTGCGGTGGTCAGTCGGCCGATGCCGATGATGCGCTTCTCGCCGGTGTCATGATAATGGTGCAGGTAGGAATCATGCCGATCGCGATCGGGCGACGGCATCAGCATCGCGACATTGCGGCCCAGCACATCGGCTTCGGTATATTGGAACATGCGCTGGGCGGCCGGGCTGAACGAGACGATATGCCCGGTCGCATCGATCACGATCAGTGCATCGGGCACCGTTGCCAGGATCGATCCCAGCAGAGCCTGTTCCCGGCTGGTCGCATTGTCCTGCGGATCGCCATCGTTGAACGCCATGTCCGATCACTGGCCGGAAATCAGTGCGCCAGCAAGAGCGGAACCCTTGTTTCGGCCAGAATATAGCGGGTTACGCCACCGAAAATGGTTTCCCGCAAGCGGCTGTGGCCGAAGGCGCCCATTACCATCCAGTCGATCGACAGTTCCTGGCAGGCATGAGCCAGCGCTTCCTCGACGCTGCGATCCTTGCGCGGCCATTCGTGAATTTCGACCGCGATGCCATAGCGCGACAGATATTCGGCGGCATCGGTCGGCGGGAAGTCGCGCTTGGACCGTTCGTCCACGGTGACGACATGGACTTCGCTGGCGACCTCCAGAAGGGGGCGGCCTGCCGTCAGCGCCGACGCCGCCTCATGCGATCCGTCCCAGGCCACCATGGCTCGGCCGGTGCAGCGGAACCCCTTGGCCATGCTCGGGATTGCCAGCACCGGCGCGCGGCTGTTGACCGCCAGGTCGGCAACGATCGGCGCTGGATCATCGGCCTGTCGGCGGCCCGGCGGCGGCAGGGAAACGAGCATCGCATCGGCCAAACGACCGGTTTCCAACAGGCCCTGGACCAGGTCGCCGTTGCGATAATGCCAGTCCCACGCCATGCCTTCCCGCCGCAGGCGCTCTTCCAATCCGAGCCGGATTTCCTCGTCCTGCCGGCGCACAGCATCGATCGCCTCAGGGACCAGATAGCCGCTGCCATAAAGGTCGGCGGCGACCAGTTCGGGCAGCGGCGCGATTTGCAGGCAACTGATATGGGCGCCGGTCGCGCGCGACAGGTCGAACGCGGCCTGCAGCCGGCTTTCCATGCCGTTGTCCGCGCGTATGTGCAGCAAAATGGTCTTCATCGAACATGTCCCGACAGGAGGGCGCCGATGCAGCGCCGGATGATCGTCATCCTGACTAGAAGCCCGGCCGGCTCGTCTCTATCCGCAAATTTCCCTATTTCGATTGTCGATCCGATGGCACATTCGGGGGGCAACGATCATAGTAAGGGATGCCTTCTTCATGACCGACAAGGATATTCTGGAAACCCGCACCGGTATTCGCGTCCAGGTGCGTCCAGCGCAGGACGGCGATGCCAAGGCGTTGGCCCATTTCTTTTCGGCCGTGTCCGATGATGATCGCCGCTTCCGTTTCCTCAGCAGCGCGCCGGGCGTCAGCGCCGGGCAGATCCACGATCTGATCCATGGCGATCCCGACAATTGCGAGACTTTCCTGGCGACCGACGAGAAGGGCGCTATCCTGGCCGCCGCGACGCTGGCCGCAGATCCCGACCGGACCCGCGCCGAAGTCGCGATTTCGGTGCGCGCCGACCATCGCGGCAAGGGTGTGGGCTGGAGCATGCTGCGTCATGCCACCGACCGGGCGCAGGAAATGGGCGTAGGCCTGTTGCAGGCGATCGAAAGCCGGGCCAATCATGCCGCGATCGAACTGGAGCGCGAACAGGGCTTTGTCGCTCGCAGCATCGATGACGAGCCGTCGCTGCTGATCCTGGAAAAGCATTTCTGATCGCATAGCTGGTGAAATGATGAAGGGGTCAGAGCGGCGATCCGCTCCGACCCCTTCCTCCTGGCCCCCCCCGAAGGATCAGAAGCGCATGCCGACACCCACGCCGAACACGAAGGGGTCGAGCGATACCTTGACGTTCTGGGTGCCAGCCGCCGCGGTGGTCAGCCGCACCTTGGTGTCGATGTCGATATATTTGACGTCGAGGTTGAGGAAGATCTTGTCGTTGAGGTCGATGTCGACGCCGACCTGGCCGGCCCAGCCGAAGCTGTCGGACATATGGACCTTGGTCTTGCCGACCGCATCCTCCAGCCCGCTCGACGCATCCTCGTTGTAGAACAGCGTATAGTTGACGCCGGCGCCGATATAGGGGCGGACATGGCCCTCGACGATCGGGTGATATTGCATCGTCAGCGTCGGCGGCAGCACCCAGGTGGAGGCCAGCTTGCCGATCCCGCCGGTGGTGCCGCTGCGCCCGCTGGCGCTATGCTTGGTGGTCGCGGCGATCAGTTCGAAGCCGATATGGTCGGTCGCCATATAGGTGACGTCGACTTCGGGCGCGATGCCGTTGTTCACCGACACTTTCTCGCCAGGGAAGGCGGGCAGGATGCTGCCGCTCTTTTCGGTGGGGGCGACCATGATGCCGCGCACGCGCACCAGCACATCGCCCTGCTTGGCCTGCGCCGGGGTTGCTGCCAGCGCCGTGCCCATGGCGCCCATTGCGGCGACAATCATCATCTTTTTCAAGTGCATGTCTTTTCTCCATCCCTGATCGTGGGTCAGTGATGGCGCTGTGCCCCCGATCGGGGTGGTCTTCCTTGATGCGGCGCAATCGGCGATTTGATCCTGCGCAATGTTCGGCATCGGGCGCCATGGCAGGCGGGACGCCATGTTCCGCTATCATCCAGACCTGCTCGCCGCGCCGGTGCCGCGCTACACCAGCTATCCGACCGCCGCCCAGTTCGGCGAGGATGTCGGCGCGGCCGACATGGCGCAGCGGCTGGACGCGATGCCGGCCGACGCGCGCCTGTCCCTCTATGTCCATATCCCCTATTGTCATGACATTTGCTGGTATTGTGGGTGCAACACCGGCGCGGCGACGCGGCCCCGGCGTCTGTCCGCCTATGTCGATGCGCTGGAGCGGGAAATGGCGCTGGTTTCGGCGCGGCTCGGCGGACGGGGCCGCGTCACCCATGTCGCCTTTGGCGGTGGCAGTCCCAATTCTCTGCCGCTGATCGACTGGGTCCGGCTCAATCATCAGTTGCTGCTCTGCTTCGACGCCAGCGCGGCGGCGATGGCGGTGGAACTGGACCCGCGTCGGATCGACCGGGCCTGGATCGACGCCATGGCCAAGGTCGGGGTAACGCGCGTCAATCTGGGGGTGCAGACCTTTGCCACCCATGTGCAGCAGCGGATCGGCCGGGTGCAGCCGGCCGAAACGGTGGCGATGGCGGTGGGCGCGCTGGCCCGCGCGCGCATCCAGGTGGGCTTCGACCTGATGTATGGCCTGCCGGGGCAGAGCGAGGCGGATCTGGCGCAGACCCTGGAGGACAGCATTCGCCTGTCCCCTTCACGCATTGCGCTGTTCGGCTATGCCCATATGCCGCGCCTGCTGCCGCGTCAGCGGCGGATCGACACGACCGAATTGCCAGGCGTCGAGCAGCGCTTTGCGATGGCGAAGCTTGGTCACGCGATGCTGACGGCGGCCGGCTATCAGGCGATCGGCTTCGATCATTTCGCGCTGCCCGATGATCCGCTGGCGGTGGCTGCTGCATCAGGAAGGCTGCGCCGCAATTTCCAGGGCTTTACCGAGGATGACAGCGATGCGCTGATCGGCATGGGCGCGAGCGCAATCAGCCAGTTCCCCGACCTGATCGTCCAGAATGAGAAGAATGCCGGCGCCTATCGGGAGGCATTGTCGGATCATCGGCTGCCCGCGGCCCGTGGGGTGCGGCGCAGTGCCGATGACCAGCGGCGGGGCGCGTTGATCGAACGGCTGCTGTGCGATGGCCGAGCGGCTTGTGGCGACCTTGCCGAGCCGGCGCTGCTCGATCGGTTCGAGCGGATCGGTCTGCTCCGGCGGGAGGGAAACGAGTTGATGCTGCAACCCGGCGCGGCGCCCTATGCCCGGTCCATCGCCGCCTGTTTCGACGCCTATCTGCGCCCGGCCGAAACGCGCTTCAGCGTCGCGGTCTGATCGCCGGCCCGGCCTCCGCCGGGCCGGCGAACACAAGTCCGATCAGAAGCGCACGCCCACGCCCATCCAGACACGGGCCGGATCGATCAGATATCCCGACGTGTCATAGTTCAGCCGCTTGTCGAGCAGGTTCTGCACACCGGCATGGACGGTGAAGGCGGGCGTGATCTTGTAGGATGCGCCCATGTCCACCACCGTATAGTCGGGTGACACGATATTATTGCCGCTGATCTGCGCCTCGGTCACGGCTTCCTCGCCGCGATAGACGGCGCGCACGAAGGCGGAGAAGCGCTTGTCCGGGCGCCAGTTGAGCGAGGCGCTGGCCTGCTGCTTGGGCGTGTCGTTGAGTGCCGCGCCGATATTGGCGCCGCTCAGCTGTTCCGAATCAGTCAGCGTGCCTGTGGCGTTGAGCCGCAGCGTGTGGGTCAGCGGCACATCGACCGACACTTCCACGCCGCGTACCCGCGCCTTGTCGACATTGACGTAGGTCGTGGGCGGGCGGCCGATCGAACTCAAAGGCTCGTCGATGCACCACGCAGCAGCGACTTCGCAGGTCACGCGGGTGATCTTGTCGTCGAAGCGAGTGTCATAGGCGGTTACGCTGGCGTTGAAGCCACCCCGCGAGAAGAGCAGGGCCGCCTCGATCGTGCGGGAGGTTTCGGCCTCCAGATCGGGATTGCCATAGATGGTGCCGCCCCGGCTGCTCTGGCCCCAGTCGGGGATCGTCTGCCGCAGGCTTGGTGCGCGGAAACCCTGCGAATAGCCGCCTTTCAGGGTCAGCGCCTGGGTGATGTTCCACACCGCATAGACGCGCGGGGTCCAGTGGACGCCATATTGTTCGTCATGATCCATGCGGATGCCGCCGGTCAGCGCCAACCCGTCGAGCAGCTTCAGCTCATTTTCGGCGAACAAGGCCCAACTGGTCCGGGTGGTGCCGGTGGTGGTCGCCCCCGACAAAAGGTTGCCGGTCAGGTCGGACAGATCCTCATAGCGATAGAAGCCGCCGACGGTCAGCGTGTTGGACGGCAGCGGGATCACCCATAGGCTCTGGCCGACCGTGTTCTTGATCCGCTTCTGTGCCTCGACATGTTCGGCATCCTCATATTGCAGATAGGATTCGGAACTGGCGAAGCCCCACTGGCCGCTATGGCTGATCGATGCGACCTTGCGCTTCTGGGTCTGGGTGGTTTCGGTGCCGAGCGGCGCGGTCGCCGACGTTTCGGTCGTCTCGCCGGCAACCTCGATCACCTTCTGCCGATAATAGCCGCCTTCCAGCAGGATCTGGTGGTTGGCGCCGAGGTTGAAGCCCAGCTTGCCGGCCAGGCTGTCATCATGCCGTTCGGGCGTGCCGCCGATTTCCGTGTCGCCCTCGCGCCGGTTCATCGATCCCTGCAATTGCAGGCCGATGCCGTCGGTGACCGGGCCGGACAGATAGAAATTGCCGTCGGTATAATTGCCGAAATTGTCCGCCAGTTGCATCGTGCCGTTGACGCGCGCGCTGCCGCGCCAATGGTCGCTGATCCGGCGGGTGATGATGTTGACGACGCCGCCCATCGCGTCCGATCCGTAGAGCGAGGACATGGGGCCACGCACCACCTCGATCCGCTCGATCGCTTCGAGCGGCGGCAGCAGGCCGCCTTCGCTGACATTGCCGCCATTGGTGCGGGATTCGCGCGACGACAGCCGCTTACCGTCGACCAGGATCAGCGTATATTGCGGCGCCATGCCGCGGATCGAGATGTCGCGGCTATTGCCTTCGCCCGGCGTGACGGTGACGCCGGGGATTTCCATCAGCGCATCGGTCACTTCGCGATAGGGCATGGCGTCCAGCGTCTCGCGCGTGATGACGCTGATCGAGGCGGGGGCGTCGCGCACCTCCTGTTCGCGGCCGGCGGCGGTGACGACGATCTGGTTGGAATCCTGGTCGGCCTCGGCCGCCAGCGCCTGCTGTGCGCTGCTCAGCGCGGCAAGGGCCGCGGTCGCCCGCAGCAGATGGATGGATGGCATGGAAATCCCCTGTTCTGGATAGATAGGCACCCGCCAGCCACCCGGCCGGACGAGCCCCGGAAATCAGTGGTGCGGGCTTGGCCCGATCGGTGGAGCGAATATCATGGCGGATTCATTTGCGATCGATTGTCAATTGCAAATGGCCGTTGCCAGAAGCGCGGGGCGGCGCCAAATATCGATATCGGATAAGGCTTATGCGGCCTTGCTATGGGGCAGGGCTGCGTCGCTGCCGCAATGGTCGGCGAACATGTCGCACAGCCAGGCGATGGCCGGGTCGCGATGCGACCGCTCGTTCCACAGCAGCCGATAGCCGAAGGTGCCGACCAGGTCCGGCGCGGACAGGCAGGCCAGGTCATGGGTCCGGGCGATCGCCTCGGCCGCGCGGGTCGGCAGCGTCATCAGCGCGTCCGATCCCCGGATCATGTGCGGTGCCGCCTGGAAATAGGGCAGGCGGGCGATCACCCGCCGGCGCGGCGCCAGTTCGCCCAGGCGCAGTGCGATCCGGTCGAAGCCGCTGTCGCTGACGACGAAGCTGATATGCGGGCAGGACAGGAAATCCTCGACCGACAAGGACCGGTCGGTCGGATGCGCCGCCAGCTTGTGATGGCGATCGACGACGCAGCTGAACGTCTCGGTGAACAGGAAACGCTCATAGGTCTGGGCCGGATCGGGATCGAGTCCGCTGATGATGAGGTCGATCTCGCCCGCGGTCAGCCGTGCTACCATGTCGCCGGTCAAAGGCACGATATCGATCGCCGCCAGTGGCGCCGCCTGCCCGATATGCGGCAGGGTCGGCGCTACCACGGCGGCGACGCCGAAATCGGTCGATGCGACACGAAAGCGGCGATCGAGCGTCGCCGGATCGAAACGGGGCGGCTCCAGCAGTCCCGCCGTGGTCGCCAGCCAGTCCTGCAGCGAAGGCGCCAGTTCTTCGGCCCGCCGGGTCAGTTCCATGCCGCCAGCGGTCCGCACCAGCAGGGGATCGCCCAGCAGGCTGCGCAACTGCGCCAGTGACCGGCTGACCGACGGCTGGCTGACGCCCAGTTGCTGCGCCGTGCGCGTGACGCTTTTCGTGCGCAGCAACAGGCCCAGTATCACCAGGCTGTTGAGGTCGAAATGCACGCCGCCAAGCAAGAGAAGTCGGTCCTGTTTCTTAAGGATAATGCGGACCATTCTTAACTGTGGCACTGGTCAGGGTCCAGTCCCGTTGCATTGCCGGACTGTTTCGCCGGGCGATCGGACCCAATTGACAGGCGGTGTCATTCGGACTTATGAAATATTCTGTATCATATCTTCGTCGATCAAAAGGCTGTGCGCCTGCAATCATTGTGTCCGGGGCAACAGGTGCGACGATGGTGAAGGGATGGGCGTCGTCTGTGCGGCGCTCGACGCCGTGACGGTCGATCCAGCATATAAGGGCCGCGCGGTCTGGATGGGAGGATGCCATGACACGCCGTTTCCGGACGTTGCTTTTCTGCGCCTGCGCGACTCTGCCCATCCTGCCGGGCCAGGCTCTGGCCCAGGACAGGGCCAGCGTGACCCAGGACATCATCGTCACCGCCCGCCGGACCGAGGAACGGCTGCAGGACGTGCCGATCTCGATCACCGTGTTCAACCAGGAACAATTGGCCAACCGCAATGTCGTCAATGCGCAGGATCTGGCCGCCTATACCCCTTCGTTGTCCGCCAACGGCAATTTCGGCAGCGAGAATAGCAGTTTCGCCATTCGTGGCTTTGCCCAGGACATCGGCACCGCGCCCTCGGTCGGCGTCTATTTTGCCGATGTGGTCGCGCCGCGCGGGGCATCCAACGGCCTGCCCTCGGGCGATGGCGCCGGGCCGGGCGCCTTTTTCGACCTGCAGAATGTCCAGATATTGAAGGGGCCACAGGGCACCCTGTTCGGCCGCAACACCACCGGCGGCGCGATCCTGCTGGTGCCGCAGAAGCCGACCGACGAATTTTCCGGCTATGTCGAAGGATCGGTTGGCAATTATGACATGTGGCGCGGCCAGGCGGTGGTCAACGCGCCGCTTGGGGATCGCGCGCGGATGCGCATCGGCGTCGACCGGCAGAAGCGCGACGGCTATATGCGCAATGGCAGCGGCATCGGCCCCGACCGGTTCGGCGATGTCGACTATATCGCGCTGCGGGCCAGCCTGGTCGTCGATCTGACCCCCGATCTCGAAAACTACACCATCCTGTCCTACAGTGACTCCAGCAATAATGGCCCGATCCAGAAGCTGGTGGCGGCCGCGTCGGAGGGGCTGGGTCAGCTCGCCTATGGCCAGTTGCTGCGCCAGGGCAGCGGTTTCTATGACGTCATGCAGGCCTTGGAAGACCCCTATTCCAGGACCGAGCAATGGCAGGTGATCAACACGACCAGCTGGCAGGCGAGCGACACGCTGACGGTCAAGAATATCGTCAGCTACGCCCAGTTGAAGCAGCGCATGAACGCGCCGCTGTTCGGCACCGATTTCGTCGTCGATTTCGCCGCGATCAATCCCTTCCTCGCCGCGCTGGGCAGCTATCATCTGCCCTTCACCACGGTGACGTCGATTCCGGGCGGCTATACCGCGAACCAGTCGACCTTTACCGAGGAACTGCAATTGCAGGGCCGCTCCGGCGATGGCCGGCTCAACTGGCAGGCGGGCGGCTATCTGGAGGTCAGCGAACCGCTGGGCATGAGTGGCAGCCAGTCGCCCTTCCTCGCGTCCTGCACCGATTCCGCCACGCTGCAATGCACCGATCCGCTGGGCTTCCTGTCCAATCTCGATCCGACCATCCCGGCCTTCGCCAAGCCGATCCATGCCGGCACCGTCAATTACACGGCTGGGCGCACCAATTTCCACAATGTCGGCCTCTATGCGCAGGCGACCTATGCGCTGACCGAGCAGCTGAAACTGACTGGCGGTTTCCGCTACACCTGGGACCATTCGCGCAATGTCAGCGACCAGCGCACCTATATCGTCGCCTATCCGCCGCAATATGGCGCCTTCAATCCGGCCGCGCCCTATCGCTGCACCAATCCGCAGGCGGCGGCGACCAATTGCGTGTCGCATTATTATCAGTCGTCGGAAAAGCCGACCTGGCTGATCGACCTCGATTACAACCCGACCCAGGACATATTGTTCTACGCCAAATATGCGCGCGGCTATCGCGCCGGCACGATCGTCCCCAATATCACCGCGCCGCTCAACATCGTCGAGCCGGAGAAGGTGGACAGCTATGAACTGGGGCTCAAGACCAGCTTTGGCGGAGCGTTGCGCGGCACCTTCAACCTGGCCGGCTTCTATAATGATTTTTCCAATCAGCAATTGCAGGTCGGCTTCAACGCACGGCCGCTGTCCGGGCAGGCGTCCACTGCGGCGCCGGTCAATGCCGGCAAGTCGGAGATATGGGGGCTGGAGGCGGATGCCTCGCTGACCCCGTTCCAGGGGCTGGTGCTGACCGGCGGCTACACCTATCTGCGCACCAAGATCAAATCGGTACCCGATTTCTCCAGCTTCAACGACCCCAATTATATCCTGGCCGCGCCGTTCCAGCCGGGCGATCCCGAAGTGCTGTCGCCGCGCCACAAGTTCACGGTCAGCGGCACCTACACTCTGCCGCTGGATGAGGAGAAGATCGGCCGCATCTCCTTCGGCGCGACCTTCACCCATCGTTCCTCGATGCTGGTCAACTATACCGATCGCACCAATCCCGATCCGTCGATCGCTGCGCTCAGCACGCTGGCACCGCTCGATCTGCTCAACCTCAATGCCAGCTGGAACAATATCGCCGGCGCGCCCATCGACCTCAGCCTGTTCATGACCAATGTGACCAGGGAAAAATATTATAGCTTCATCGCCGGGCTGGGGTCGCCCAGCGTCAATTTCGAAACCGCGACGCTGGGCGAACCGCAAATATATGGCGCGCGCCTGCGCTTCCGCTTCGGGGGATAAACGGGCACCGGCGACCGGAAATTGATCCATGTCTAGGACGGCGCTTCCGGCGGCTGCTAGGTTGCATGGCAATCAAGCGGAGTCGGTTCGATGGACGTGATCACGGATGCTGCCTATCTGTTTCGCCGGTCGCGCGACGAGACGCGCAAAGCCGACGAAGCCCGTGCGCGCGGCGACGCGGTATGCGTGATTGCTGCGCACAATGAACTGGCGCTGCGCTACAAGGTCCGCGCCCTGTCGCTGTCCAGCGGCGCGGTCCCCTGCATCGACGCGACCGGGCGACGATCGGCCTAATCCTTTTCGCCCTGCAGGCTGATGCGGCCGGGTTTCAGCCCCGGCGCGCTGACCTGTAGCGTGATCGCGCCCGCTTTGCCGGTGCCGCGCAGGAAGGCGACCGCCTTGCCGCCCACCGCTGCACGCTGTGGCGAGGCAAAGGCGGTGTGATCGGTGACGCTGCCATTGTCGAAGGCGACGACGCGGCCCGGCCCCGACACCGTTGCGCTCAGCAGCGGCGTCGCGCCGGGCACCACCACGCCCTTCGCATCCACCACCTCGGCCCGCACCGCGACGACATCGTCGAAGCCGCCGCCGACCGCCTTGGCCTCCGGCACCAGCCGGATCGCGGCGGGGGCGCCGGCGCTGCGCAGCAGGTCCTCCGCCACTTTTGCACCAGCCCGATAGCCGACCGCGCGCAGTTCGCCCGGCGCATAGTCGACGTCCCATGTGATTGCGCTGTCGTCCGCGTTGCGCGGCTTGCGCCCCAGCGAACGGCCGTTGAGGAACAGCTCGACCTCGTCGCTGTTGCTGTAGACCTCGACCTTTTCCTTGTGCGCGGCGCGATTGTCGGGCGACCAGTCGGTCAGCGCGCCCGGCCCCTTGGGCTGGGGCAGGGCGATGCCGACCATGGTCGGCATTTCGCTGATGTCGATCACTTCGGTCACGCGCCGGGCCAGCTTCACCACCGGCTGTTCCGACCACCAGCTCGCCCGTTCCCAGCCGATCGGCTTCACCCCGTCGACCCGGTCGACCAGACCGGACGGGTTGCTGATCGCCGGCCAGCCGGCCCGGTCCGCCTCACCCAGATAATCGACGCCGGTCCACAGGAACATGCCGGCATAGGCCGGGTCGTCGCGCACCACGAGCCAGCTTGACCGGTTCTTGCTGTTTTCGGTGCCGATGATCTTGCGGCTGGGCTTGTCGGCATGGGCCTTGGCCAGTTCATTCTCGCGATAATTCTGGCCCACCACGTCCAGCAGGTCGGCGGTGCCATTGTCATAATCATGGGTGGTGTTGGGGCGGAACAGCGCCATCGTCACCGGCCGGGTCGGATCTTCGGCATGGAAGATATCCTGCAAGCGGGTGATGATCGACTGCGCCACCAGCGGATAGGGCGTGTCGTGAATCTCGTTGCCGATCGACCAGATGACGATGCTGGGATGATTGCGATCGCGCCGCACGAAATCGCGCGCATCGATCGACGACCAGTCGGTGAAATAGAGATGATAATCCTGCGGATTCTTCGCCACCGTCCACATGTCGAAGCCCTCGTTCATGACGATCAGGCCAAGCCGGTCGCACAGGTCGAGAAATTCGGGCGAGAAGGGGTGATGGGCGGTGCGCACCGCATTGACGCCCAGCGCCATCAGCCCCTTGAGCCGCCGTTCATAGACGGACAGCGGCACCGCCATGCCGAACGGCCCGCCATCGGCATGGATCGCCACGCCCTTCAGCTTGATGTTGCGGCCATTCAGCCAGAAGCCGCTCGCCGCCTCGAACCGGGCATCGCGAATGCCGAAGGGGACGCGCTCCTCATAGAGCAACCGTCCGTCGGTCGCGCGCACGCGCAGTAGCGCCTGATGCATCGCCGGATCGCCAATGTCCCAGCGGCGCGGATCGGCCAGGGTGCCGGTGACATCCATCTGGGTCGCGCGGCCGGGGGGCAGGCTGATGCTCTGGCCGGTGAAGGTTGCGATGCTGCGGCCGTCCGGCCCCTCGATCACCGCCTCCAGCCGCGCCTCGACCGGGGCGCTGCCCTGGTTCATCACGCTGCTGCCGATGGTCAGGTCCGCGCTCTTTGCGTCGAGCTTCGCCACGCGCACGCTACTGCCCCATGTTTCGGCATGGACATCGCCCAAGGTGAGGATGCGGACATGGCGATAGATGCCGCCGCCCGCGTACCAGCGCGAGGCGGGTTGCGCGGAGGTGTCGGCGCGCACCGCCAGCACATTCTCCTGCCCGGCGGATTTCAGATGCTGGGTGATCTCGTAGCGGAAGCTGGCATAGCCGCTCGGCCGATGGCCGACATGCTGCCCGTTGATCCACACGCCTGACCGCTCCATCACGCCGTCGAATTCGACAAAGACGCGCTGGCCGGCGGTGGCCGGCGGCAGGGTGAAATGCTTGCGATACCAGGCGACGCCGGTCGGCAGGAAGCCGCCCGATCCGGTCGCTGGCGCATGTTCATCGAATGGCCCGGCGATGGCCCAGTCATGCGGCAGGTCGACCGGCTGCCAACCGGCATCCGCAAAGCCGGGCTGTTCGGCGGTCGCGACATCGCCCTGATGGAAGCGCCAACCGGCATCGAAATTCTCGGCGCCGGTCGGCTGGGCAAAAATGGGGGCGGGCAGGGCGGTCAATAGCGCCAGCGCCAGGCCGGCGGCACTCCGCCCGATCATCCTGCGCATCCGTGCGGTCCGTCCCGTCGCCATATCGGCCCCCTCTCCAGAATATGTCCACTATGTGGCGCTATGGCGCCCTATGTGGGTATATGGCTACAGGAGTGGCGGGCCGATGCCAAGCGGCTTTGCTGGCCCTGCGGAACGGACGGCGACGCAACAGTCAAATCTCCTACGAAGTTCACAGTGTCGTGCGCGGATTCGGGCGAAATGCGCCGCAAACGCCCCCATGACGCGCCTGCCACGCGACAGCGACGCGTCGGTTGGGTCATAATGCGGGTCATCCCGACGCGTCGCCGACGCGACATCCAGGCGACAGCGAAGCGACAGATTTGCGCCGCTGATGCGTGAACCGGGGAGCAAAAAGGGAGTGGGGCCATCCCACAGGATAGACCAGAGAAAGGTCGAGTAGGAAAGCCGATGGCCGGAAGCGTCCCGCCCATCATCGGTGTCGGCGCGGGCTGAGGGACATGCTTGCAAGCAAGCCATAAATTTATTGGGACAATTGCATGTCCAGGCCAAGCAAGCTGGCAAGCTTGAAGGTGGCGAATAGCAGGCCGATCAGCAATAGCGCCAGGATCGCGCTTATCTTGCCAATAGCGGTCAGAATATCGCCTTTCCGTGCCTTCCTGTCCTGGTCATAATGCCATTTGACGGCAAAGAACATGCCGGTGCCGAGGACCGCAATCTTGAATATTATGAATATGACAGGGAAGGAATCCATCACCCAAATTATTCCGGTGTAATTCTTGAAGCTATTGATTTGTTGTACGTCGCTGGAGCGGTGGCGAACATTGGACATAATGCCCGCCCTCGATCGATGCCAAAGCCGCTCTCAGCGTCAGATTTGACCTGCTCGTGGGCGCGCATTTGCCCCTTCAGCGCACCTTGAAACCATATGTGCCGCTGACCGGCTGATGGTCGTTGCCCATCACGGTCCAGTTGAGGTCGTAGCTGCCGGTCGGCAGGGCGCGGGGCAGGGTGATGACCAGACCCTTGCCGTCGGCGGCCGCGGCGGTGGTGAAGCCCTTGATCGGCATCGGCGGATGATCGGCCATGCCCGGCATGCCGGTCATGGTGAGGGTGATGTTGCTATGATCGGCCTGGAGCGCTTCGGAAAAGCCCAGGGTCAGCCGGGTCGGCTTGGCGACGCTGGCATTGGCGGCGGGATTGGCCGCAACGAGCTGCGGCCTGGCGAAGGCGGCGCCGGGCAGGGCGATGAGGGCAAAGGCTGCGGTGATCAGGGATTGTTTGAACAGGGGCGGGCGGGGCATGGATGTCTCCGAAAAAATGCGCGTCTTGCAGGGGAATACGCATTGTCCTGTCGCATCCCTCACCCCTCACGCTATTTTGTGCGAGGGATGGGCCGGCCGGATGCGTATCGTCAGGCAGGACAGGAAGGACGGGACGATGGACGATCTGGACGACAGGCTGGCCGGGCTGCGCGCCGCGCCGGCGGCGGCGCGCTTCGACGGGCTGGAGGAGGCAGTGATGCAGGGGCTGGACCGCCGCCGCGAACGCAGCGTCGCGCGGCGCAGCCTGATGCTGGCCGGCGTGATGGCGATCGGCATCGGCTGGATCGGCAGTAGCGTGCCCGCGCAGCCGGCGCAGGCCGCGCCCGGCCCGCTGCTGATCGGCATGTCCGACTATGCGCCCTCGCGCCTGCTGGAGCGATAGACATGGGCAAACGCTATTGGCTGGTGGCGCTGGTCGCCTTTGCCGCGGCGCTGGCCGCCGTGCTGGTGGCGCGCACCTGGCTGGCGCCCGCGCCGCCGGTGGAGAATGAGGTCCATGCCCTGCTCCATGATCGGCTGACCCTGGACGCCGGCCAGAAGCAGCGCATCGCCGATCTGGAAGCCGCCTTCGCCCAGCGCAAGGCGGCGTTGGATGCAGAAATGCGCGCCGACAATCAGCGGCTGGCCGCGGCGATCGCCGCCGAACATGGCTATGGCCCGCGCGTCGCCCAGGCAGTCGACCGGTCGCACCAGGCGATGGGGGAATTGCAGAAGGAAACATTGAAGCACATCTTCGCGATGCGCGGCGTGCTGCGGCCCGATCAGGCTGCGCTGTTCGACGTCGCCGTCGTCAAGGCGCTGACCCAGCCTGTCGGGTGATAGCGGACGAACATGATGATGCCAGTCTGGCGGCGCAGGCGCTGGCCGGGCGGCAGGCGGCCTATGGCGCGCTGATGCGGCGGCACCGCGATGCCGTCTATCGGCTGGCGCGCGGCCATGTCGGCGATGCCGACGCGGCAATGGACATCGTGCAGGAAAGCTTCGTCGCCGCCTTTGCCTCGCTCGCCCGCTATGACGGGCGCCGGCCCTTTCGCAGCTGGATCGCGCGGATCACGATCAACAAATGCCATGACTGGGCGCGCCGCCTTGCCGTCCGCCGCTTCTTCAGTTTCGCCCGGCCGATCGAGGATGCGGACCATGTCGCCGACGCGGCGCCCGACCCGGAAGTGGCGGCCCAGTCCCGTGCCGGCGTCGCCCGGATCGAGGCGGCGGTGGCGGCGCTGCCGGTTTCCTTGCGCGACGTTATCCTGTTGCGCGGGATCGAAGGCATGACCCAGGCCGAGGTCGCGCAGATATTGGGCGTCACCGAAAAGGCGGTGGAAACCCGCCTCTACCGCGCCCGCCGGCAATTGCAGGACATGATGAGGGAAAGCGACGCGGCGCGCGTATAGAGCAGCATGACCGATCTGCCTTCCCTTCCTCTCGACCGTCGCAGCCTGATCCGGGGCGCCGCCGCGCTGGCGCTGGCGCAGGCCTTGCCCGGCTGGGCGGCCACCGGCACGCACGGTGCAGCGCAGGGCGCGCTGTCGGGCGAGACGATCGCGCTCAGCATCGGCGACGGGCATTTTGCGACCGGCGGCCGATCCGCCCATGCGATCAGCGTCAATGGCGGCACGCCCGCGCCGCTCCTCCGCCTGCGCGAGGGGCAGCATGTCAACATCGCCGTCACCAACCGGCTGAAGGAGGATAGCTCGATCCACTGGCACGGGCTGATCCTGCCCTTCCAGATGGACGGCGTGCCGGGCATCAGCTTCCCCGGTATCGCGCCGGGCGAGACCTTCATTTATCGCTTTCCAGTGCGGCAGGCCGGCACCTACTGGTATCACAGCCATTCGGGCATGCAGGAGGCGATGGGCCTTTACGGGCCGATCATCATCGATCCGGCCGGCCCCGATCCGGTGGCCTATGACCGGGAGCATGTGATCCTGCTCGCCGACTGGAGCCCGGTTCACCCGCACAGGTTGCTGCAACGGCTCAAGCAGTCGGGCGGCTATTATAATATGCAGCGCCAGACGCTGGCCGGGTTGCTGGCGGGGAAGGATCAGGGCCTCAAGGACCGGATCGACTGGGGCGCGATGCGGATGGACCCGACTGATATTTCCGACGTCACCGGCGCCACCTACAGCTATCTGGTGAACGGCATGGGCACGGCCGAAAACTGGACCGGCCTGTTCGCGCCGGGCGAGCGGGTGCGGCTGCGCATCATCAACGCGTCGGCGATGACCAATTTCAACGTCCGCCTGCCCGGCCTGCCGATGACTATGGTCCAGTGCGACGGGCAGGATGTCCAGCCGGTCGAGACCGACGAGTTCCAGATCGGCATTGCCGAAACCTATGACGTGATCGTCCAGCCCGGCGAGGCCAAGCCCTATGCGCTGATTGCCGAGGCGATCGACCGGTCCGGCCTGGTCCGCGCCACCTTGGCGCCGCAGGTGGGCATGGTCGCGCCCGTGCCGGATCGGCGCGCCCGGCCGCTGCTGGGCATGAAGGATATGGGCATGGACATGGGCGGCATGGACATGGGTCATGACGGGGTGATCGACCTCAGCCAGCCGGCCAATGACGCCATGAGCGGCCACGCCATGAAGATGCGCGACAAGTCGGTCGCGCCCGGCGTGAAAATGGGGCCGGGCGTCGCCACCCTGTCGCCGATGCCGGCCGATCGCACCGCCGACCGGCCGACGGGGCTGGAGGATGTCGAGCATCGCGTGCTGACCTATGCCGATCTGCGGTCGCTGACGCCGAACAGCGACCTGCGCACGCCGACCCGATCGCTCGACATCCACCTGACCGCGAACATGGAACGCTATATGTGGTCGTTTGATGGGGTGAAGCTGTCGGAGGGGGCGGAGCCGATCGCCTTCCGCCATATGGAACGGGTGCGCGTGACCCTGATCAACGACACGATGATGCCGCATCCCATCCATCTGCACGGCCATTTCTTTGAACTGGTGACGGGCGAGGCGACGCATAATCCGCGCAAGCATACGGTGAATGTGCTGCCCGGCGGCAAGCTGAGTTTCGACCTTACCGCCGATGCGCTGGGCGACTGGGCGTTCCACTGCCATATGCTGATGCACATGCATGCCGGGATGATGCGGGTGGTGACGGTTCGCCATGGGGAGGACGCGGCATGAGGGGGATCGCGCTCCTGCTGTTCGCAGCCGCTGCTGCGCCTGTGCAGGCCCAGACTGTCGATCACAGCCAAATGGATCATGGGGCAATGAGGCATGCAATGCCGGCTACCGACGCTGCCATTCCGCAAGGCACGCCGCCGCCAGTGCCGACCGATCATGCCGCCGACGCGCTCTATGACCCGGCCGCCATGGCCCGCGCCCGCACGGCGATGATCGCGGAAGGGGGCGGCATGACCTATTCGCAATGGATGCTCGATCGGCTGGAATATCGCGCTGGCAAGGGCGCGGATGGCTATGCCTGGGAGGGCGAGGGCTGGATCGGCGGCGACATCAACCGCTTCGCCGTCAAGAGCGAGGGCGAGGGGAGGTTCGGCGGATCGCTCGAACGGGCCGAGGTGCAGGCGCTCTACAGCCGGGCGATCGACCCCTGGTTCAACCTGCAGGCGGGGGTGCGGCAGGATTTGGGCGAAGGGCCGGACCGTAGCTATGCGGTGATCGGCATCGACGGCCTGGCGCCCTACTGGTTTGAGGTCGGGGCCGAAGCCTTCCTGTCGAGCAAGGGCGACGCCCATCTGCGGCTGGAGGCGAGCTATGACCAGCGCATCACCCAGCGGCTGATCCTGCAGCCCGCCGCCGAGTTCAATCTGGCGGCGCAGCATGTGCCCGAACTGGGAATCGGCGCCGGCCCGTCCGATATCGAGCTGGGGCTGCGGCTGCGCTACGAGATCGCCCGCGAATTCGCCCCCTATGTCGGCGTGCATTGGGAGCGCAAGCTGGGCGACACCGCCGACTATGCCCGTGCCGCCGGTGAACGCGCCTCTGCCACCAGCCTGGTGATCGGCCTGCGCGCCTGGTTCTGAGAGGCGCTTGCAGCCCGCCTGATATTCGATTATCGATCCCGCCGATCCCGCGCCACACGGCATGGGATCATGATCGCGCCGGTGTCCCGAAAGGGGCTTAATAGGGAATGCGGTGCGGATGGCCCTCTCATGCAGGGTGCCGTCCAAATCCGCAGCTGTCCCTGCAACTGTAAGCGGTGAGCGCGATGTACATGTGCGGACGGCAGAATGACCGATCCGCCAGCCACTGGGCCGGACGCTAAATCCTGCGAGGCCTGGGAAGGCCGTGCATCAAGCGATGACCCGTGAGCCAGGAGACCTGCCGGCGTCTGGTCGCTCTTGCCTTGGTCCAGGGGATGGCCGCGGCACGGTAACTTCCGTCTGAGCGACGAACGAGCGGCTGGGGCCGCTGCGACGACGCGCGTCGGTTGCCCTTGGGCGCCCGGCCGGCGCGTGTGTCGGACGTTCGCGCGCGTGCCGCTCGTGAAGGTTGCCCCCGCCCGTCGAACGCGGCGCCGGATGGGGGAATATATGAAGTCCATTATCGTTTCGCGGGCCGCTCTGGCCCTTTCGCTCGCCTTTGCATCGCCGGCTCTGGCCGATGAAGGGGAGGGCGACAGCATCGTCGTCACCGGCACCAGCCTGGAAGAGACGCTGCCGCAGCAGCTGTCGCGCTATGGCCATGCGATCGAGATCGTCACCGACACGCAGATCCGCGATGCCGCCGCGATCGACACCGCCCGCGCGCTCGAAGCGGTGCCGGGCCTGTTCATCCGGTCGCAGTCCGGGCCGTTCAGCTATGTCGACATCGCGCTGCAGGGATCGCGCACCAAGGATGTGCTGTGGACGATGGACGGCATCCGCCTCAACAACCGCCTCTATGGCGGCACGTCGCCCAACGACACCATGGCCGCCAGCATGATCGAGCGGATCGAGGTGCTGAAAGGGGGCGAAAGCCTGTTCTACGGCACGCAGGCGGCGGCCGGCGTCATCAATGTCGTCACCCGCGATTTCAGCGACGATCTGGGTGGCCAGGTCAATGCCAGCCTCGACAGTTTCGCCGGCACCAGCCTGGATGGCTATGTGCGCGGCGCGATCGGCCAGCATCGCTTCGTGGTCTGGGCCAATCGCAGCCAATCGGACGGCTATCGCCCCTATGACGTGATGCAGCCGAGCGCCACCGATCGGGCGCGCGGCTATGATCTCTGGTCGGCGGGTATCAAATATCAATATGACATCGCGCCGGACCTGCGCCTCAACGCGCTCTACCAGCATACCAGGGCCGATCTCGACAATATCAGCGCGACCCGGACGAAGGAAAGCCGCAACGACCGCAACGAGGAAGTGGCCAGCCTGCGTCTCGACTATACCGGCGAGGATGGCGTGCAATTCTTCCTCAAGGGCTATTTCCACGACTGGAAGACCGCCTATGTCCAGATCCGCAACCCTGTGCCCGCCGGCCCGCCGCAGGTCATCTACCCGGCCGGCACCTTCTGGGGCTATCAGGATTATGGCGGCAGCGCGGTGGTGCAGCTCAACATGCTGCGCGGCATCGACACGCTGATCGGCTATGATTTCCAGAGCTTCAACGGCCGCGACGACGTGCTGCTGATCGCGCCGACCGACGAACAGGTCCATGCCGGCGTCCTGCAACTGCGCACCAATGACGACCTGTCGAGCAAGGGGCGGATCGCGGCGGGGCTGCGCTACAACAAGGCGAAGGGATCGGAAAAGACGATCTGGAACGTCTCGGGCCGCTATGATGTCAGCGACGCCTTGTTCGTGGAGGCCAATGGCGGCACCTCCTTCGTGCTGCCCGATGCCTCGCAGCTCTATGGCAATGATCCCTGTTGCGAGGTCGGCAACCCGAACCTGAAGCCGGAGGAAAGCCTGAACCTCAACGCTGCGTTGGGCGGCGCGCTGGCCGGCGGCGCGATCCGCTGGAAGGCGACCTGGTTCAACCGGCGCATCACCGACCTGATCGACACGACCTATGACGATCCGGCCTTCCCGGAAGGCACCTATATCAACGTCAGCGACAAGGTGCGGGCCAGGGGCGCCGAGCTGGAGCTGAATGCGGACCTGACCGGCGGCTGGGGCCTGTCAGCCAGCTACACATATTCGCGTGTCCGCAATCAGGGCAGCTCGGTCCAGCGCGATCGCAATCCGGAGCAATATGGCCGCGCCGCGATCGTCTATGCGCCGCAGACCGGCCGCTTCGGCGCCAATCTGTCGGCCAATTGGGTGGGCGATGTCTGGTCGACCGCATCGGGCTTTGGCCGGATGAACTATGGCAATTATGCCGTGGTCGATGCTGGCGCCCATCTGTGGCTGGACCAGGCGCGGCGCAACCGGTTCGGCGTCAATGTCGAGAATCTGTTCGACAAGGATTATGCCAGCACCGGCTATCGCTCGGCGGTCAGCGATGCAGGCGTATTGGATGGCAGCAACAGCCGTTTCCTCTATTATTACCGGGGCGTGCCGCGCACGCTGCGGGTCAGCTATGGCCTGAGTTTCTGACCATGATGCGGCTGGTCCTGCTGCTGCATCGCTGGCTGGGCATCATCATCGGCGCCGTCATGACGCTGTGGTGCCTGTCCGGCTTCGTGATGCTCTATGTCGACTATCCGCGCCTGACACCGGCCGCGCAGCTTGGGGGGCTCACGCCCCTCAACCTGCCACCGGGGCAGGCGGAGATATTGCCCGATGCCATGATGCTGTCCGCCGCCCGGATCGAGATGATGGCGGGGCGGCCCGTGCTGCGGGTGACACCCGCGTTCGATCCGACGCGGACCATCCCGCAGATGCGGGTGTCCGCCGGCACCCATGACTGGGCGTCGGGCCAGCCGGCCGAGCAGGTCGATACGCAAAATATTCACAGGGTGGCGCGCGAGTTTGGCCGCAACAGCGCCATTGCCGGACCGCCGGAGCGCATCGCGCAGACGGAGATGGACCAGTGGACGGTCCAGACCTTCCGCCGCAACGCGCCACTCTACCGCGTCGATTATGCCGACGGAGCGGGGACGCAGGCCTATGTCTCGGGCAGGAGCGGGGAAGTGGTGCAACTGACCACCCGCTTCCAGCGCTTCTGGGGCTGGCTCGGCGCGGTGCCGCACTGGCTCTATCCCACGATCCTGCGGCAGGATGGCGCGCTGTGGAGTCAGGTCGTCATCTGGACCTCGCTGATCGGCTGCTTCCTGACGATCACCGGCCTGTGGGTCGGCATCGCCCGGCTGCGCCGTCGCCGCGATGGCGGCATCGGATCGCCCTATCGCGGCCTGTGGTGGTGGCATCATATGGCCGGGCTGTTCTTCGGCATAGTGACGCTGACCTGGGTGGCGAGCGGGCTGTTGTCGATGAACCCCTGGGGGCTGCTGGATAGCGAGGCGATGATGACGCAGCGCCAGCGGCTGAACGGCGATTTCGCCTGGGCCGATGCGCGCCGGGGGATCGCGGCGCTGCCTGCCTTGCCGACGGGCATCGTCCGGTTGGAGGTGGTGCCCTTTGCCGGTGCCGTCCATCTGGTGGCGATCGATCGGGCTGGCAAGGCGCAGCGCTTCGACGCGGCTGGCCGGCCTGCCGCTTTGTCCGAAGCGGGCCTGCGCGCGGCGCTGCATGATGGTCCGGCGATCGGTTCGATCGAGCTGCTGGGCCAAGAAGACGCCTATTATTATGGCCACAAGGCGAGCGTCGCCCTGCCGGTGTGGCGCGTCATCCTGGCGGATGACCAGGCAACGCGTCTTTATGTCGATCCGGCATCGGGGCGCCTGATCCGCGCCTTCGACCGCAATGGCCGGGCCTTCCGCTGGCTGCAGGACGGGCTGCACCGGCTTGATTTCCCGCTGCTGCGTACCCGTCCCTGGTGGGATCTGATCGTCCTGCCGCTGCTCGCCATGGTCACGCTCGTTTGCGGGACGGGGACATGGATGGGCCTTTCCAAACTGCGGCGTGATCTGCGCCGCGTCCGCAATCGCCGTCGGCGCGCCCGCGCCCTACGGCCCCTGATCGGAGAAACCGCATGACTGCCACCCCTTTGCAGGCGTCGCTTCGGCGGCGCAGCGTGCCGCTGATCGCGGCGCTCGTCCTTGCCAATCTGGCCGTCTGGGGCTGGGCCTTCGCCCTGTTCGGCGACCGGCCGGTGATGATGGGCACGGCCCTGCTCGCCTGGGGCCTTGGCCTGCGCCACGCGGTCGATGCTGATCATATCGCCGCGATCGACAATGTGACGCGCAAGCTGATGCAGGATGGACAGCGGCCGCTGACCGTGGGCCTGTGGTTCGCGATCGGCCATAGCGCGATCGTGCTGATCGCGGCGCTGGGCCTGGCCTATGCGGTCAGCGCGCTCGCCGGGCTGGAGCGGTTCCGTGCCGCCGGGGGCGTGGTGGCGACGCTGATTTCCGCCACCTTCCTGTTCGCCATCGCGATCATGAACCTTGTGATTCTGCGCCAGGTCTGGGCGACCTTCCGCCGGGTGCAGGCGGGCGGCAGCTATGTCGAGGCGGATCTCGACATGCTGACCGGCGGGCGTGGGCCGCTGTCGCGCCTGTTCCGCCCGGTCTTCCGCCTGATCTCGCGCCCCTGGCAGATGGCGCCGCTCGGCTTCCTCTTTGGCCTGGGCTTCGACACCGCGACCGAAGTGGCGATCCTTGGCCTCTCCGCCGCGCAGGCGAGCGACGGCTTTGCGCTGGGGCCGGTGCTGGTGCTGCCCTTGCTGTTCGCCGCCGGCATGGCGCTGGTCGACACGGTCGACGGCATGCTGATGATGGGCGCCTATCAATGGGCGTTCGTGAAGCCGCTGCGCAAGCTCTACTATAATATCGTCATCACCGCCCTGTCGGCGGCGGTGGCGATCGGCATCGGTACGATCGAGACGCTGGCCCTGCTCGGCGACAAGCTGGGGTTAAGCGGCGGCATCTGGGATGTCGCCGCCACGCTGGGCGAGCATTTCAACGATCTGGGCTTCGCGATCATCGGCCTGTTCATCGCCTGCTGGATCGCCAGCGCGCTCTTCTACCGCTGGAAGGGCTATGACGCGATCGAACTGGCCCCGGCCGGGGAGGTGCGGGCTTAGCCTGAACCGTTCGGGCGGAGCTTCGGTTTTTGCTCAGCCCGAACGGTAATCTTCAGCCTTCGCGTGCGACCTGGAAGCCAGCGAAGGACTGGCTGACCGGCATCAGTTCCAGCGTGTTGATGTTGAGATGCGCCGGCTGGTTGGCGACCCACAGCAGGGTGGCGGCGATGTCCTCCGCGGTCATCGGATTGGCATTGCCGTAAAGCGTGTCGGACGCCTGCTGGCTGCCGGTACGGACCAGGGTGAATTCGGTTTCGACCATGCCCGGCTCGATCGAGGTGACGCGCACGCCGGTGCCGTGCAGGTCCGACCGCAGGCCGAGCGAGAATTGATGCACGAACGCCTTGGTGCCGCCATAGACATTGCCACCGGCATAGGGATAGGTCGCCGCCACGGAACTCAGATTGATGATCCCGCCCTTGCGCGCGACCAGGCCGGGCAGCAGCTTGTGAGTCACGGTGACGAGGCCGGTGATGTTGGTCTCGATCATCTGCTGCCACTGGGCGAGGTCGGCCGACTGGGCCGGTGCGGTGCCGAGCGCCAGGCCGGCATTGTTGACCAGCATGTCGATCGCGCGGAAAGCTTCGGGCAGGCTGGCCAGCGCCGCATCGATCGCGGCTTCGTCGCGCATGTCGAACAGCAGCGGGCAGAAGGCGTCGCCGATTTCGGCGGCCAGCTTTTCCAGCCGATCGGCGCGGCGGCCGGTGCCGATCACCTGCCAGCCATCGGCGGCAAAGGCGCGGACGGCGGCTTCGCCGATGCCGGCGGTCGCGCCGGTGATGAGGACGGTCTTGGTCATGGGGCGCTCCTGTCTTTTGTCGTCAGCCCAATAGCGTGGTCAGGCGGCTCCGCCCAGCGCCTTCACCAGCGCGACGCTGGCGCGCATTCGCTGGGTCTGCGCGACCAGCACCGCGCGCTGGGCGTCGAGCGCATCGGTCTGGGCCGTCACCACCTCCAGATAATCCGACGCGCCGTCGCGATAGCGGGTGAGCGCGAGGTCGCTGGTGCGCTGCGCGGCGTCGGCGGCGCTGCGCTGGTGGCCGATCTGGTCGGACAGGTGATGATTGGCGGCGACCGCATCCTCGACCTGGCGGAAAGCGGTGAGGACCGTGTCGCGATAGCCGGCGGCCAGTTCCTCATACTCGGCGCGCGACATCTTCACCTGTGCGCGGCGCTTGCCGCCGTCGAACAGGTTGAGCAGCGCCGATGCCGGACCCAGGCCCCAGAAGCTGTTGGGCGCGCTGAACAAGTCGCCATGGGTGGTTTCCCAGCCGCCGGTCAGGCCCAGCGTCAGTGTCGGGAAGAAGGCCGCCTTGGCGACGCCGATCCGCGCATTGGCGGCGAACATGCGTCGTTCGGCCGCCGCGATGTCGGGCCGGCGCTCCAGCAGGTGCGAGGGCGCGCCGGTCGGCACGTCCGGGGCGGCGAGCGGCTGGGTGCGGGCGGCGATGCTGAAGTCCGACGCGATCGCACCGACCAGCGCGGCGATCTCATGCTCGGTCGCGGCGCGTTCATTGGCGATCGCGGAGATATCCGCCTTGGCATTGTCCAGCACCGTCTTGGCGCGGTTGACGTCGATGCCCGACGACACGCCGCCCTTGTGGCGCCGGTCGGTCAGGTCGTAGGCCTTGCCAAAAGCTTCGACCGTCTGGTTCAGCAGCTCCGCCTGCGCATCCAGCCCGCGCAGTCGCGCATAGGCGTCGGCGACGGCGGCCTGCAGGCTGAGCCGGGCGGAGGCGAGATCGGCATTGCTGGCGTCGGCGTCGGCGCGCGCCGCCTTCACGCTGTTGCGGATGCGGCCCCACAGGTCGAGTTCATAGTCGAGGCTGCCACCCACCACATAGTCATTATAGGTGACGGCGCTGCCATTGCCCTGGAAGCGGTTGCCCGACACACGGCGGCGGCCGGCATCGGCACCGGCACTGATCTGCGGGAACAGGTCCGCATTTTCCACCCGCGCGGCGGCGCGCGCCTGATCATAGCGGGCGAGCGCGGCGGCGAGCGTCGGGCTGGCTTGCTCGGCGCGGGTTTCGAGGTCATTGAGGATGGGATCGTTGAACGCTTCCCACCAATTGCCGCGCGGCGTGGCATCGGCCGGCTGGGCGGCGGTCCAGCCCGCCACTTCCTTATAGGCGGCGGGCGCGCTGGTCTGGGGCGGCTGATAGGCCGGCGCCATCGAGCAGCCGGCCAGCAGGGCCGCCGCCAATGTCATGCCCAAGCCGCCGATCCGGCGGTCAGCGCGCATGCGTCGCGCCCTTTCCGGCGGCAGGCGCCGACGCCTGCACCTTCACCGTGTCGCCGGTGCGAATCGCATCGGGCGGGGTGTCGACGATCCGGTCATTGGGGCTGAGGCCGCTGGCGATCTGCACTGTCGCGCCTTCGTCGCGGGCGATGGCGACGGTCTTGAGCGTCACGCGGTTGTCCGCGCCGACCACTGCGACCGACGGACCGTCATTGCTGTAGAGGATCGCGCTGCCCGGCAGGGTCATGCCATTGCCCTGGCCGGCACCGACCTTGAAGCTGACCTGGGCGAAGGCGCCGGGCTTCAAGGCCCCGTCGGGATTTTCCGCCTGCAACTGCACCAGCACGGCGCCCGACTGCGCATCGACCGCGCCCGAGCTGCTGGTCAGCGTCGCGGCAAAGCTGCGGCCGGGATATTCGGGCAGGGTCAGGGTCGCGCCCATGCCCGGCCGGACCGAGGCGGAATAGCCCTGCGGCACGCGGACATAGATGCGCATGCGATGGATGTCGGACACGGTGAACAAAGGCTGGGCGGCGGCATTGCCGGACACCACCAGCGCGCCGATCTGGGCCGATCGGCTGGTGACGACGCCGTCGAACGGCGCGGCGAGGCGGGTGAAGCCCTGCTGCGCCTTCAGCCGCTTGACGTTGGCGAGCGCCGCGTTGGAGACGGCGGTGCGGGCGGCGAGATCGCCGGCCTTCTCGTCCGCCTCCTGACGCGAGACGGCGTCCTGCGCCAGCATCGTGTTCCAGCGCTTCGAGGTGGTTTCCGCGAGGCGCTGGTTGGCGAGCGCGGTCTGATAATCGGCCTGCGCGGCGGCGACCTGCTGGTCGAGGTCGGGCGCGTCGAGGATCGCGAGCGGCTGGCCTGCGCGCACCCGGTCGCCGATGTCAGCCAGCCAGCGGCGGACATAGCCATTGGTGCGGGCATAGATGGCGGCGCTGTTATAGGCCTGAACATTGCCGGGCAGGACCAGGTCATTGCCCTCGCCATTCACGGTCGGCTGCACCACGGCGACGGTCGGCACCGATGCGTCGGCGGCGGTTTCGCGCAGTTCGTTGGTGGCGCTGATGCGCGATGCGACGCCCACGCCGACCACGGCGAGCGCGACCACGGCCGCGCCGATGCCGATCTTCTTCAGCGTGCCGCTGTCGGGGCCGGCCTGCTCGGGATGTTCGATGCTGTTATGGTCAGACATGGCTCGGCTGCATTTCCATGGTGTTGGCCTTCCCTGCCTTGCGGCCGTGGACGAAGGCGAAGATGGTGGGAACGAAGAAGAGGGTGGCGATGGTGGCGCAGATCAGGCCGCCGACGACGGCGCGGCCCAGCGGGGCATTCTGCTCGCCGCCTTCGCCCAGACCCAGCGCCATCGGCCCCATGCCGATGATCATGGCGAGCGCGGTCATCAGAACCGGGCGGAAGCGGACCATGCCCGCCTCCAGTGCGGCCTTGGTCGCGTCGCCCAGTTCGGCGAGCCGTTCGCGGGCGAAGCTGACGACCAGGATCGAGTTGGCCGTCGCCACGCCCATGCACATGATCGCGCCGGTCAGCGCCGGCACCGACAGGGTGGTGCCGGTCATGAACAGCATCCAGACGATGCCGGCAAGCGCCGCGGGCAGGGCGGTGATGATGACGAACGGGTCGACCCAACTCTGGAAGTTGACCACGATCAGCAGGTAGATGAGCACGATCGCGCCGGCGAGGCCGAAGCCCAGGCCAGAGAAGGCAGTGTTCATCGTCGCATATTGGCCGCGAATGGTGATGGTGGCGCCCTTGGGCTCCTCGGCCTTGAGCGACTTGATCGCCCGGTCGATGTCGCCCGCCACCGCGCCCAGGTCACGGCCCTGCGTGGTCGCGAAGATGTCGAGCACCGGCGCGATATTATAGTGCGACACGACCGGCACGGTGTTGGACCGCACGATGGTGGCCAGGCCGCCCAGCTGTTGTGCGGCACTGGCGTTCGCCCCCGAGACCGGCAGGTTGGACAGGTCGCTGATCGACCCCACCAGATATTCGGGCGCCTGTGCGACGACCGGATATTGCACGCCATTCTGCGGGTTCACGAAGAAGACCGGGGCGGTCTGCGACGTGCCGGCCAGCGAGCTGGCAAGGCTGGTGGTCACGTCGCGTTCGGTCAGGCCATATTGGCCCACGCGCGAGCGATCGACATCGACGTCCAGCTGCGGCGCTCGGCCGGGCTGCTGGATGCGGGCGTCGGCCAGGCCCGGGATGGTGGTGATCTTCGCCAGCAGCTTCTGCGCGTAGGCGCGGTTCGCCTCGGCATCCTTGCCCGCTATCTGGATGTCGATCGGCGCGGGCGCGCCGAAGTTCAGGATCTGGCTGGTGATGTCGGCGGGCAGGAAGGCGAAGGTCGTGCCGGGGAAACGGCGCGGCAGTTCGCGGCGCAGCTGGGTCACGAACTCGTCGGTCGGCCGATGGCCATGGTTGAGCGCGATCAGCATGTCGCCGTCCTGCGGGCCGATGGTGCCGCTGTTGTTATAGACAGTGTTGATGGAGCTGACCGGCAGGCCGATATTGTCGGTGATCGAGCCAAGCTGGGCGGCCGGGATGATCTTGCGCACTTCGCGCCCGATCTGGTCGAAGCGAGCGGCGGTATCCTCGATCCGGGCGCCGACCGGCACGCGGATATGCATGGCGATCTGGCCGGAATCGACCGAGGGGAAGAAATTGCTGCCCAGGAACGGCAGCAGGCCGAACGAGAGCACAACGATCGCCATGAAGCCGATCAGGAAGGGCTTGCGGGCGCCCAGCGCGCGATGAAGCATCCCGACATAGGATGTACGGATCTTCTCGAACCGATATTCGAAGCCGCGCTGGAAACGGACCAAGGGATTTTTCGATGTCGCCGTGCCGGCCAGATGCTCGTCCTCGTCACCCAGCTTGTGCGGCTTGAGCAGATACATGGCCATGGTCGGCACCAGCGTTCGCGACAGGATGAAGGACGCGATCATCGCGAACACCACCGACAGCGCCATCGGCACGAACAGGAAGCCGGCGACCCCGGGCAGGAAGAACATCGGCACGAACACGATGCAGATACACAGCAGCGAGACGAACGCCGGAGTGACGATCTGCGCCGCGCCGTCCAGGATGGATTCCACCACCCCCTTGCCCTGTTCCAGATGCCAGTTGATATTCTCGATCGTCACGGTCGCGTCGTCCACCAGGATGCCGACCGCCAAAGCAAGGCCGCCCAGCGTCATGACGTTCAGCGTCTGGCCGAACATCGCCAGCGCCGCGATCGCGGCCAGGATGGCGAGCGGGATCGACAGGGCGATGATGACGGTCGAGCGCCACGAACCCAGGAACAGCAGGATCATCAGCGAGGTGAGCGCTGCGGCGATCGCGCCTTCATGGATGACGCCCTCGACCGCAGCCTTCACGAACAGCGACTGGTCGCCGATCGGCAGGATCTTGAGCGTGTCGGGCAGGGTGGCCGAAATCTTCGGCAGTGCCTGCTTCACGCCGTCGACGATCGCCAGGGTGGACGTGCTGCCATTTTTGAGCACGGTCAGCAGGGCGGAGCGGCTGCCCTCGACATGGACGATATTCTGCTGCGGACCTGCACCGTCGCGAACATAGGCGACGTCGCGCATGTAGATGGTCGCGCCGTTCACCACCTTGACCGGCAGGTCGTTGAGCGCCTCGATCGATTCCGGCGCGTTGTTCAGGCGGACGCTATATTGAGTCGCCCCGATCTTGACGAAGCCGGCCGGGTTGATCTGGTTCTGCGCGGCGATGGCGTTGCCGACATCCTGTGCCGACAGCCCCTTGGACTGGAGCGCCAGCGGGTTGAGGTCGATCTGCACCTGGCGCTGCTTGCCGCCGGAAGGGAAGGGCATGGCAAGGCCCGGGATGGTCACCAGCTGCGGCCGGATCTGATTCTGGCCAAGGTCGAACAATTGCTGTTCCGACAGGCCCTTGCCCGACAATGCGAGCTGCAGGATCGGCACGGTCGATGCGCTGTAGTTCAGGATCAGTGGCGGTGTGATGCCCGGTGGCATCTGGCGCAGCACGGTCTGCGAGATCGACGTGACCTGCGCGGTCGCGGTGCGGATGTCGGCGCCGGGCTGGAAATAGATTTTGATGACGCCAATGCCCTGCAGCGACTGGCTCTCGATATGTTCGATGTCGTTGACCGTCGTGGTCAGCACGCGCTCATAGGGGCTGACGATCCGGCCCGACATGTCTTCGGGCGACAGGCCGGCATATTGGAAGGCGACCGCGATCACCGGGATGCGGATGTTGGGGAACATGTCGACCGGGGTGCGCGCGGCGGACAGGATGCCCACGATCGCGATCAGGATCGCCATGACAATGAAGGTCAGCGGGCGATGCAGGGCAACCTTGACGATACCGATCATTCACGACTCCCGGGGCGCATCGCCCGGCGGAAACATGCCGGGGTGCGAAAATTTGCGCCTCTCCTGAAGGAATGTCTCTGTTTTACGGGTTCTGCAGCCATGTTGCCAGAGCGGCAGGCGGCATGAGCCTATGAAGCGCATTCATGAATGTGACGGCAATCCGCATTTCGGCCGCAATCCGGCACGCGCAGCGGGATCGGGGGCGAATCCGCGCGCCATGCCATGGGACGATGAGGACCACCGCCACATCCGCGATGGGCCATGCGCCCTTGGACATTCTGCGTCTAATATATAATATGGCATGATTGATATTTTGAACGAATGGATCAATGGATCTTCGCCATCTCCGCTATTTCCTGACCGTTGCCGAGGAAATGCATTTCGGCCGGGCCGCGTTGCGGCTTGGCATATCGCAACCGCCGCTCAGCCAGCAGATCAGGGCGCTGGAGGAGGAACTGGGCGTGCGTTTGTTCGACCGCACCAGCCGCCGCGTGCGGCTGACCGAAGCGGGACGGCTGTTCGAGCCGGAGGCGCGGGCGACATTGGTGCAGGCGGATCGCGCCAGCCAGACTGCACGCCGGGCGCAGCGCGGCGAGATCGGCCATCTGGGGCTGGGCTTCACCGCGTCCGGTCCGTTCGTACCGCAGATCGCCAGCGCCCTCTATCGCTTTCGCCAGACCTATCCGCAGGTCGAACTCATCCTGCGCGAACAGGGGCGCGACGAGCAGATCGAGAATGTCCGCAACCATCAGCTCGACATCGGCCTGGTGCGCGACTTCCTGCCGCCGGTCCTGCCCGAGGACATGGTATCGCACTGCCTGTTGACCGAAGACATGCTGCTGGCGCTGCGCGATGATCATCCGCTGGCGCTGCGCAAAGACGATCCCAGCATCACTGATCTCGCCGGCGAGCCGCTGGTTCTTTATGGCGCGCCCAATGGCGCGGGCTTTACCGAACATTTCTTCGCCCAGTGCGAGGCGGCGGGCTTCGTGCCGCGGATCGCGCATGAGGCGCGCAGCCTGGCGACCTTGCTGGGCCTTGTCTCCGCCGGTTTCGGCCCGACCGTGATCGCGCGGTCGATGGCGCGGCTGCATGTCGACAATGTCGTCAACCGCCGCTTCACCTCGCCCGTCACCAGTTCGCTATGGTTGATCCATCACCGCACCCTGTCGCCGCCGGCCGAGGCGTTTCGCGCGACCGTGCTGGAGGATAGCCCGGCGCGCTGACATGGCTCAGGGCGTCGGGGTGGCACCATCCTGCGCGAACCAGGGTTCGGCCAGCCTGGCGGGCGTCGGCCAGATTTCATCCAGCGTCGCGGGATCGTAAATCCGGCCATTCTTCATCACCGCGCCGATCTTCTGCGCATTGGCGATGTCGGCCAGCGGGTCGGCGTCCAGGATCAGCAGGTCGGCGAACTTGCCCGGCTCCAGGCTACCGACATCGTCGCTATGGCCGATCACCTCGGCCGACCCGATCGTCGCGGCCTTCAGCGCCTCCATCGGCGTCGCCCCACCGGCAGCGAAGGCCTGTAACTCCCACTGATAGCCCAGCCCCTGAATCTCGCCATGGCTGCCCAGGCCGACGAGGCCGCCGGCGCGCTGGATCTTCACCGCATCGGCCGCGATCTGCTGCCAGCTCTGCGCCTCGGGCGGCATCCAGTGGCGGTTGCGCAGCTTGTCACTGACGATCCCGGCCGGCACGAAATGGGTCCATTTCGCATCATCCTGCGGCCGCTTGTTGATGATGAAGTCGAACAGCGCCGGGGTGGTGCCATAGGCGACCAGGATGGTCGGCGTGTAGCTGGTGCGGCTCTGCGCGAACAGGCGGACGATATCCTCGCGCAGCGGCGACACCGGGATGCTGTGTTCATTGCCGGAAAAGCCGTCGATCGCGTGCGTCAGGTTCAGCACCATGTCGCTCGCGCCCTCGGTCGTGGGCATCATGCCCAGTTCCGCGGCCGCCTCGACCATGAACTGGCGCTGGGCGCGGTCCCCGATCATGTAGCTCTTGATGTTCCGGGTGCGATAATGGTCGCGATAGCGGGTGAGGACGTCGACCGCATCCTGCTTGCTGTGGATTTCCGCGTTCACGAACACGCCCGGCCCGGTCGACCAGGCGCGCGGACCCCGCATCATGCCGGCATCGATCATGTCCTGATAGGCGAAGATGTCGGTGGTGAAGGGCTGAGGGTCGAGCGCGGAGGTGACACCGAAGGCGAGGTTGGCGGCAAAGTCCCAATGGCCGCGTTCCTGGATGCCGCGTCGTATCTCGAACCAATGGGCATGGGTGTCGACGAAGCCGGGGACGATATATTTGCCGCCGACATCGCGGATCGTCGCGCCCTGCGGCACGGCGACCGACCCGCTGGCGCCGACCGCGACGATGCGATTGTCGGTGATGACGATGTCGGCATTGCGGATCACATCCTGCCCGCCCGCCATCGGCATGACGGTCGCGCCGCGCAGCACGACGCTGCCATGGGGCACATCGCGCGGCAGCTCGACCGGCAGGGCGAAGCTCTGCGCCACCGTCTCGGCCGCGCCCGGTGCCGCGCGCAATGCCTGATCGGTCGGCAAGCGGCGGAAGGTCGATCCGACCGACCAGGTGACGGTCGCGCCCTTGTCAGCCCAGTCGATGAAATCGGCGCCGATCCGGGTCAGCTTGCGCCGCGCCACCGCCGGCGTATCGAGATTGACGGTCGCCGGCTCGCCGCCATTGGCGGGCGGGATGTCGACCAGATAGGCCTGGCTGAACGACTTGATGAGCGCGCGGCTGCCGTCCGGGCTGATCCGCACATCCTCGACCGGCGCGGGGCCGGGGAAATATTGGCCCAGCCCATGGGCGAGCACGCGCAGCAGCGGCTGTGGATCGCCGCCTGCCAATGGCACCGAGGACAGGCCGCCGGCGCCGTAGAAATAGAGGGTGTCACTTTCGCTGCCAAACTGCGGCTGGCGCGCCCCCATGGCATGGGTGATCAGCCGTGCTGTGCCACCGCCGGCGGGCATGTGGATGATGTCGGTCGGGCGCGCGGGATCAATCTCCGACGCGGTGCGCAGCCGGTCATATTGGTTCGCGCGCAGCGCCACCACGCCCTTGCCGTCGGGGGTGAAGACGGGCTGGCTGTAATAGGCCGGGAACTGGGTCAGCCGGCGCGGCGTGCCGCCCGTAGCCGGGATCGTCCAGACATGGCCGCCCTCCTTCGCGGTCCAGCTGACATAGGCGATGCTCTTGCCGTCGGGCGACCAGCTCGGCTGGAAGGCGTCGGCCGCGACCAGCCTTTTGGGTGTCATGTTCGCTGTCAATTTCTGGACATACAGACCGCCCAAAGCGGTGAAGGCGACGCTGCCGCCGTCGGGCGACTGGCGCGGTGCCTGCACCACGCGGACGCGCACCGGCCCGGTCTCTTCCGTCTGCCGCACGCGGGTCAGCGGGCCGAGGCCCAGTTGCACCGGGGCGGTGAAGGGGATGTCGCTGATCCTGCCCGATGCGATGTCGAGCCGCTTGATCCCGCCGCCGATGCTGATCAGCATCGCCTTGTCGCCCGGCATGAAGCTGAAGCGCGGCAGCAGGTCGGCATAATAGCCGCCATCCTGGCCGTCCCGGTCGATCGGGAAGGCGATCCATTTGTCCTCGCCGGTCTCCAGGTTGCGCAGGCGCAGTCCGTCCTTCTGACCCCCATTCGCGGTGCTTCGGCTGGCATAGGCGAGCAGCTTGCCGTCATGCGACAGCGCCGGGCGCATCGCGCCCCCGGCCGACTGGATGATCGTCTCGTCCTGTCCGCTCTTGAGGTCGCGGCGCGCGATCGACCAGTTGGGCAGGTCATTCTCGGTCCAGGTATGGCCGCGCTTGGTCGCATAATAGAGAGTGCGGCTATCGGGCGTCGCGACCGCGCCCATGGCATTCATCTTCGCGTCCCAATTGTCGGGCGATCCCGCCTTGGTGATCTGGATGCCGCTGCCGCCGTCACGGTCATACAGGAACAGCTCGAACGCCAGGATCGAATGGACCGTGCGCGAGACATAGACATAGCGGCCATCGGGCGACCAGGCGGGCGAGGCATAGATGGCGAGCGACTGGTCCTGCGACAGCTGTTTTAGGCCGGTGCCATCGACATTGGCGATCCAGAGATTGGTGACGCCGGACCGATCGGAGAGGAAGGCGAACTGCTTGCCGTCGGGCGAGAAGACCGGATTGCGCTCGAACGCCATGCCGGTCAGCAGCGGCCGCGCTGTGCCGCCGCCGGCGTCCAGCGCATAGATGTCGCCCAGCAGGTCGAACAGGATCGTCCGCCCGTCGGGCGACATGTCCGGCTGCATCCAGGTCGCCTCATGCGCGTCATAGCGCAGCGTCCGCGTGGGCGTCAGGCTCAGCCCCTTGCTGTCCTGCGCCAGCGCGGGATGGGCACAAAGCAGGGACGCACCCAGCAACAGGGAGGCAAGAGAACGCATTGCGGCCTTTCGGTCAGGGGCTAGGAAGGCAGATAAGGAACGGGGCCGCAGCCTTGCGGATGCGGCCCCGTTCTTCAAGGCGTTTAGAGGCTCCAGTCGGCGCGCAGGCCGATGGTGCGCGGCCGGATGATCGAGCCCTGCGGCGTTGCCGCGTCGTTCGCGAACGGGGCGTTCAGCACCCCATATTTGTCGAACACATTGTTGGCGAAGGCCATCAGCCGGACCTTCTCGCCCAGGCTGACCGAGGCGCGCAGGTCGAACACGTTGAAATCGCCACGGCGCGAGACGTCGTCGAAGCTGGTCGGCGCCGACGAGAGGTAGCGATGGGCGATGTCGAAGCTGGGCGCGCCGGTCACATCGGCGAAGCTGAGCGTCAGATTATTGGCGATCGACCATTTGGACGAACCCGGCAGCGTCGTGCCCTTGGCATAGCCGCCCAGCCCCGCAACGTCGAACGGATAGGGCAGGAATTCGGTCAGCTCCGCATCCTGCCAGGTGACGTTGCTGGTGAAGTGGACGATCTTGTTGACGTTCACCGTGCCGGAAAATTCCACGCCATTGACGCGCGCGCCGCCGGCATTGACGACATAGGAATAATAGGACGGCCCCGGACCGAAGAGACGCGCCTGGATATTGTTCCAGTCAAGGTGGAAGCCAGTCAGGTCGATGGCGAAGCGGCCGTCGGGCGTCTGCGCCTTCACGCCGATTTCGTAATTCTTGACCTTGTCGCTCTCATAGGCTTCCGGAATGCTGGGCAGCAGGCCGGCATTGGGGTTGATGCCGCCGACGCGATAGCCCTGCGAATAGGTGGCATAGACCATGACATCCTTCGACGGGCGCCAGGCGATCGTCGCTTTGGGCAGGAAGCCGTCTTCCTTCTGGTTGACGCTGCCGCTGCTGTCGGTCGGCGTATAGCCGCCCTCATAGCCGCCCAGCGCACCGGCCTGGTTCAGCACGTCGGCCTTGGCGGTGGTGTCATAATAGCGACCGCCCAGCGTGATCTCGATCTGCTCCACCGGCTTGTAGGACAGTTCGCCGAAGACACCGAAATCCTCGTTCGTGCTCTTGGTGAAATAGCCATAGAGGCGGTCGCCCGGCGTCAGTTGCGCGCCGGAATAGCCGCCGAACAGGTCGGGATTGGCGTCGATATAGTCGGCAGCACCGGCCTGGAAGATCTGGTCATAGCTGTTCTTCTTGGCCTGCAAATAGCTTACGCCGACCAGCCATTTGAACGGACCGTCGCCGGCCGAGGCGAGGCGCGCCTCCACCGTCTTGATGAGCGCATCGGCCTCGCCCAGCGAATAGGCCGCGCCGTCGCCGGTGGTGACGCCGGTCACATAGGCATAGGGGTAGGAGAAGATAGTGGTGTTGGTCTTCTTGGTGATCGACCCCAGCACGGTCAGGTTGGCGATGTCGCTGACTTCCTGGTCCAGCCGCAGGCTGTTCATCCAGAATTTCGTCTTCTGGGTTTCGGCGCGCGGCAGGTCGCGGACATAGGGGTTGCCCAGGTCGAGATAGGTCTGGTCGTCCAGCTTGCTGTCCTGCCAGCTCGACAGATAGGTGACCTTGGTCGTCTCACCCAGATTGGCGACGATCGATCCGCGCAGGCCGCGGGTGCGATAATCGTTGGAGCCGTTCACGCCGATGCCGGGATTGTCGAGGTAGCCCGCGTCCGACCGCTGCAGCGCGACCAGGCGCAGCGCCAGCTGGTCGGCGACCAGCGGGATGTTGATCATCGCCTTGGCGGCATAGTTGAGTTCGCCCGAGGCATTCTTGGTGGTGCCAACCAGGCCCGATGCGGCGGCGTCGACCTTGGACGGATCGGCGACATTGGCGACATAGTTGACGAGGCCGCCCAGCGTCGAGGAGCCGAACAGCGTGCCCTGCGGACCGCGCAGCACTTCGACGCGCTGCAGGTCGAACGTGTCGACGTCGGGGATGCCGATCGGGAAGCCCGGCTCCACCACCGGCACTTCGTTGAGATAATAGCCGACCGTGGTCTGGCCCTGCTCATGATAGGTGGTGGCGGCGACGCCGCGGATCACGACTTCGGAAATGCCGGGCTGGTAATCGTTGAACACGACGCCGGGCAGGCGGACGATATAGTCCGACAGGCTGTTGGCGTTCATCTTCTTGAGCTGCTCGCCGGTGACGGCGCTGATCGGCAGGGCGACCTGGCGGATATCCTCGTCGCGCTTGCCGGCGGTGACGATGATCGTCTCGCTGTCGCTGGCGGCCGGGGCCTGGGCAAGGGCGGTGCCGGACAAGATGGTCGCGGCCGCCATGGCGGTGAAACTCACAGTCTTGAGATGCGTCAGTCTGTTCATTGTCATTCCCCTTATGATGTGAGAACCGACCTTGTTCCGGCCGGCTTTCTCCCTTGCTCTGTTGTTAGATGTCGCTCCCTTCGCCAAAGCGCTGGCGACCGCCGACGATCGTGCGCAGCACCTTGGTCGCGCCGATCCTGGCCGGATCGATCGCGAACAGATCGGCGTCCAGCACCGCGAAATCGGCCAGCATGCCGGGCTTCAGCAGGCCCATCCGGTCGTCGCTGAAACCGGCAAAGGCGTTGGTCGCGGTATAGGCGTGCAGCGCCTGGAGCATGCTGATCTTCTGCTCGGGCAGCCAGCCGCCGGGGTTGGCGCCGTCGATCGTCTGGCGCAGCACGGCGGCGGCGACCCCGGTCAGCGGATCGAGCGGCGCCACCGGCCAGTCCGACCCGAAGGCGACCTTCGCCCCCGCGTCGAGCAGCGACTTGAACGCATAGGTGCCCTTCAGCCGCTCGGCGCCGACCCGCTGGATCGCCCAGCGTCCGTCGTCGATCGCATGATAGGGCTGGACCGATGCGATGACCTGCTGCCGGGCGAAGCGCGGGATCGCGGCCGGCGCCAGATGCTGGGCATGTTCGATACGGAAACGGCGGTCGCGCCTGCCATTCTTCGCGGCGGTGGCCGCAAAGATGTCCAGCGCCTCGTCATTCGCCTTGTCGCCGATGCCGTGGATGGTGATCTGCAGGCCCGCCGCATCCGCGTCGTTGGTCCATTGCTGGACATCGGCACGCTTGTGGATCGGGAAGCCGCTATTATCGGGCGCGTCGTCATAGGGGCGATAGAACATCGCCGTGCGCGACCCCAGCGATCCGTCATATTGCAGCTTCAGCCCGCCCCAGCGGACCCAGTCGTCGCCGCGACCTTCGGCCTCGATCAGCGCCTTGAGCTTCGCCCAGTCCTGCAACGGCACGAAGGAATAGAAGCGCATGTCGGTCTCGCCTTTGGAACGCAGGCGGCGCAGCGTGTCATGGGTGATCCAGTCCAGTTCGGTGGTGTGGACCTGGACCACGCCCCTGGACAGGCCATGGGCGATGCCCCGGCGCGCGGCATCCTCCTTGTCGGCGTCGGTCGGCGCGGGGATGGCGCGCTTGACCAAGTCCATCGCCGCATCCTTCAGGATGCCGGTCGGGTTGCCATCCTTGTCGCGCACGATCATGCCGCCGGGCACATCGGGCGTGTTGCGGTCGATCCCGGCCAGTTTCAGCGCCAGCGAATTGAGCGCCAGCATGTGCAGGTCCAGCCGCTGCACCGCGACCGGGGTGTTGGGCGTCACCGGGTCCATCCAGCTGCGATCGGGCAATTCGCCGCCCCATAGTTCCGCGTCCCAGCTGCCGCCTTGCAGCCATTGGCCGGGCTTCAGTGCCTTGGCGGCCTCGCCGACGATGCGGGCAAATTCCTGCGGACTCTTCGCCTCGCGCAGATTGGGCTGGCTCAGCAGATAGGAGCCGGTGAGGAAATGGGTGTGCGCGTCTGTGAAGCCGGGCATGACGAAGGCGCCGCCCAGATCGATGATGCGCGTGGTCTTGCCCGACTGCCCCTTGACCGCCGCTGCGCCGATCGCGGCGATGCGTCCGCCGGCAATGCCGATCGCAGACCGCTGCACCGGCATGCCTTCGCCGGTCCAGACCGTCGCGTTGACATAGGCGGTGTCGAGCATCTGCGCCCTGGCCCACAGGCTGCTTCCCAGCGTCAATCCGGCGAGGCCAGTGGCGCCGCCGGCCAGCATTTCGCGTCGGCTGAACATCATTGCTCTGCTCCCTCGTGGCTGGTCTCGTCCAGCCGGTCCTCATTGTAGATCCGCATCCAGTCGCGCAGCCCGCCAGGGGCCAGGCTGCCGACAATCTCGTTGATGCCCTGGCGGCTTTCGTCGCGGCCCAGCTTGAACCGGCCGTCGATCGCGCGGACATGGGCGCGAAAGCCGATGATATGCTTCATCATCGGCTCCAGTCGCGGGCCGGCATCGTCGATATGCCAGGGGGCGGCACGGCCAGCCTCCATCCGGTCGGTCAGCGTCTCGATCGACTCGCGCGTCGCCTCGGGCAACAGCTCGACATCGACGGTCAGCACCGCCATCGCATAGTTCCAGGTCGGCACCCATGTCGGGTTCGACTGCATTTCGGGCGAGATATAGCCCTGCGGCCCGTTCACCAGCACGGTGGCGCGGGGCGCCGCGCGCAGTTGCGCCACTTGCGGGTTGGACAGGGCGAAATGGCCCAGCAGCGACACCAGCGCACCGTCCGCGTCGCATTCGGCCAGCAGCGGCAGCGGCGTCGCGCCGAAGCCGGCCTCGCCATGGGAGACGATCCAGCAGAGCGGATGGTCGCCGATCAGGGTGACGATGTCGTCCGGGGAGCGGGGCGCATATTTCATATGCATGACACTGCGCCGGCATTGGACCCTTCCGAAACATCCAATTCAGGAAAGTGAAGGGGTCCAAGTAAGATCAGGGTTCGGCGCAGCGGCGCAGCGCCTGCAACACCTCTTTCGCCTCCTCCTCGGTCAGGCTGGCAAAGCCTATGCGCAGGCCCCGCTCCGTCCCCTCCTCGGCGGCATAGCTGTGCGAGGAGGCGAAGCTGAGGCCGATCTCGGGTGCCCGTGCCTCCAGCCGGTCGAGTGCGGCCATGTCCTTGAACTGCAACCAGAAGGCGAGGCCGCCATCGGGCAGGCGATAGTCGATCAGCCTGTCCATTTCGCTGTCAAGATTGCGGGCGAAGGCATCGCGCCGCCGGGCGTAGATCTGCGCCGTCTTGCGCACATGGCGCCGCACCTCGCCGCTTTCCAGCAGTTCGGCGGCGGCCTCCTCCGTCACGGTATTGCCCATGCCGTCGATCAGCGAGATCTGATAGGCCAGCGCATCGACGACCTTGGGCGCGGCGGCGATATAGCCGATGCGCAGTGCCGGCACGAGCAGTTTGGACATCGACCCGGCATAGATCACCCGCGCCGGGGCGTAGCTCGCCATCGGCAGCAGCGGCTGCGCGCCGAAGTGGAACTCATGGTCATAATCATCCTCGATGATCGCGAAGGCGAATTGCCGCGCCAGTTCCAGCAGGCGTAGCCGCCGCTCGGGCCGCATCGACACGGTGGTCGGGAATTGGTGATGCGGTGTCACGAATATGGCGCGGACGCGATGCTTGCGGCAGGCGCGTTCGACATCCGCGACATCGACCCCGTCCTCGTCCAGCCCGACGGTGACGATCTTGGCGCCGCAGGCGCGGAAGGCGGCGACCGCCGGCTCATAGGTCAGCCGCTCGACCAGCACCGCGTCGCCCGGCCGGATCAGGATGCGCGCGGTCAGGAACACGCCCATCTGGCTGCCGCGGGTGATGCAGATATTCTCCGCACCGACCATCAGCCCGCGCTGGCGCCGCAACATGCTGGCGATCTCCTGCCGCAGTCGTGGCGACCCGCGCGGATCACGATAGTGGAGCGCATTGGCGCGCGACGCCCCCTCCGCCGCCTTGCGATAGGCGCGGGCGAGCAGGTCGGCGGGAAACAGGCGCCCGTCGGCAACGCCCTCGTCCAGCTTGCGCCACTTGCCCGCCGGAATGGCGATCAGTCGATCGGGCGCGGCCAGGAACGGATATTCGGTCTCGTCCGGCTGGCGGGTGTCGGGCGCGATCGGCGGGGCAGGGGCATCGTCGCTGCTGGGCAGGGAGGTCGACACGATGGTGCCGCGCGTGCCCGCGCTCACCAGCCAGCCCTGCGCGATCAGTTCCTCATAGGCGGTGACGATGGTCTTGCGATTGACCTCCAGCGCGGCGGCCAGTTCCCGGCTGCTCGGCAGGAACTCGCCGGGCAGCAGCCGGCCGCGTTCGATCTCGTGGATCAGGCCATGGGCGATCTGCATGTAGCGGGGACTGTCCGGCGCGATCCGCACCCGTTCCTTGAGCGGCAGGGTCCAGGGGCGCAGCATCCGCGTGGCGATCAGCGGCGCGATGCAGCCAGGGCCATGTCGGCAAGGGCGATCGTCCCGAGCGGCCCGGCGCGGTCGCCCAATGCCGGGTGGGCGACATAGTCGTCCATCGATGCGATCGTCGCAGCCGCGCCATAGGCCGCCAGGCTGGCGGTCAGTCCATCGCGGATCAGGGGCATCAACTGCGGCTGGCCCATGGCGACCCCACCGCCGATCAGGATACGCTGGGGCAGGCTGGTCAGCGCCAGATTATGGCACATCGCCGCCAGTGCGTGGGCGACGAACGACCATTGTGGATCATCAGCGGACACGTCGCGTCCGCGCTGGCCGGTCCGCGCCTCGATCGCGGGACCATTGGCCAGTCCCTCCAGGCAATCGCGATGGAAGGGGCAATTGCCTGCAAAATCGTCACCGGCGGCGCGCGGCACGCGCATGTGCCCGGCCTCGCTATGGCCCAGTCCGCGCACGGGCATGCCGGACACGATGCTGCCCACGCCGATGCCGGTGCCGACCGTGACATAGGCCCAACTGGTCAATCCCTGCGCCGCGCCCCAGCGCCCCTCGGCCAGCGCCGCGCCATTGACATCGGTATCGACCATGAAGGGCCGTCCGGCCGCGAGGTGGGTGATGTCGGTCCCGTTCCAGCCCGGCTTGGGCGTGCTGACGATCGAGCCGAAACTGGCCGACGCCGGATCAAGATCAAGCGGTCCGAAGCTGCCAAGGCCCAGCGCGGCGAAATCCCATCCGGCCAATGTCGCGGCCACCGCGGACAGGGTCTCGGCGGGCGTGGTGGTCGGAATTTCCACCTGCGCCTGGATATCGTCCGGTCCGGTGCCCAGGATGCAGATGCATTTGGTGCCGCCCAGTTCTACGCCTGCCAGCATCGGCTCATGCTCCCCAGATCGTCTCGGCATAGGCCAGGAAATTGCCGCCCAATATCTTCTCGATGCGGCCGGTCGAATAACCCTTGGCGCGCAGCAGCCCGACGAGCTTGCGGAACTGGTCCGGCCCGCGCAGGTCGACGACGAAGGGATAGGTGTCGGGCCGTTCGCCCTTGGCGCTGATGCCGGCGGCCTGACGCGCGGCGATTTCCTTGGCCAGCACCGCCTCATAGGCCTTGAGGTCGTCGATCTGCGTCACCGTGCCGTCGGTGCCGATGCCGACATGATCCTCGCCGCACAGGTTCACCGCATGGTCGATATGGGCGACGACATGTTCGGCGCGGGCATGGCCCGACAGGTCGAGGAACGGCATGAAATAGATGCCGATGAAGCCGCCGCGATCGGCGACCAGCTTCAATTCCGCGTCGGTCTTGTTGCGGGGCAGGTTGGTGACCGCGCGGCAGCCGGTATGGTTGATCGAGATCGGCTGTTTGGAAATGCGCGCCGCCTCCAGGCAGGTCTGCTCGCCGCTGTGCGACAGGTCGACCATCACCCGCTGCGCATTGCAGCGCGCGACGACCTCGCGGCCGAACGGGGTGAGGCCGCGATTGCCCGGCGCCATCGATCCGTCACCCAACTGGTTGGCGGGATTATAGGTCAGCTGGAAGATGCGCACGCCGAGATTGGCAAAAATGTCGACCTGGCTGACGTCCTGGCCCATCATCGCGCCATTCTGGAAGCCGTAGATCAGGCCGACCTTGCCCTCCGCTTTGGCGCGGCGGATGTCGGCGGCGGTCAGGATCTTGATGAGGTCGCGGCTGTTGGCGCGCACCTGTGCATCGGTCTCGGCGACTTCGCGCACGCTCTGTTCGAACGGGTCGGCCGACCCGGAGACATAGCCGATGGTGATGTTGACCGCCGTCACGCCCGACGCATGGGCTTCGGCCAGCACGCGCGGGCTGAATTGCGGAACGAGGGAGCCGGCCGGCTGGTTGGGGTCGCCCAGGCCGCCCAGCGCATTGATGACGATCATGTCCTTGATCGGATCGGCCTCCACGCCTGCGGCGCGGGCACTGCCGGCGGCCAGCATCGCGGCCGATACTCCCATGAAATTGCGCCGATCCAGCTTCATTCGTCGTCCCCCATTTCTTCCTTGGTCACCGGCACATAGGCGGTGCGGGCATAGGCTTTGCCGCGCTTCACCACCGTCTCGATCGTCTGGATATTGGCGATGTCGGCGACCGGATCGCGCTTCAGCACCACGAAATTGGCAAGCTTGCCCGGTTCGATCGACCCCATATCCTTGGCCTGTCCCGCCGCCTGCGCGCCGACCAGCGTGGCGGACCGGATCACCTCGACCGGGGGCATGCCGACATTGCGGGCGAGGAAGAGCAGTTCCTCATGGACGGCGGGCCACTGATCCTCGACCTCGCCGACGAAATCGGTGCCGGTGGAGATGGAGACACCCATCTTCCACGCCTGACGGGTGAGGCGGGTGGTAAGATCACCGGTGCAGCGCAGCGGCTTGGCCTTGGGATCGGCCTTGCGCTTGGCTTCGAACTTCACGAACAGCGCGCCGGTCGCGTCGAGGATCGTACCTTGCTTGCGCATCGCGCGGAACAGGTCGGCCATCACCGGATCATCGTCGCCGGGCGCCAGCAGATTTTCATGTACCGGCGTCCGGTCCTCATAGGCGGCGAGCATCACCGGCTCGCGCTGATAGGCGAGATAGCAGACATGGCTGATCGCGTCCGGCCCGGCGGCGATCACGTCGGCCGGGCGGGTGGGGAAGACCGAACTATGCGCCCAGACCAGCATATGCTGGCGATGGGCGGCGGCGGTCACGGCTTTCACCTGGCGCGGGGTGAGGTCGGCATAGACCTTGATTGCGCTGGCCGATGTGCCGCGCGCCAGGGTGATGGCTTCCTTGAGGTCGGTCCTGTCGTCGATCGCCTGCATCCAGGGCGCGGTGCCCGGCGTCACCCCCTGGCTGGCGGCGGCAACGCGCGGGTCGGCGAAGAAGGGCCGGCCGGCCATGATCGCGGCATAATAGATGTCGGGTGCGGCGATCTCCGCCATGCGCGCCTCGCGCGCCAGTTCGCCGACCGAGCGCAGATCGTCGGCCATGTCGCGCACCGCCGTCACCCCGCCATAGAGATTGCGGCGCAGCATCGCCTTGGCCTGCACGGCGTTGGGCGGGGTCGCCATATGGACATGGCTGTCGATCAGGCCGGGAATGACATAGCGGTCGGCCAGATCGACCTGCCGCGCGCCCGCGACATCGGCGGCGGGCAGGCTGCCATGCGGCGCCAGCGCGACGATCCGGTCGCCGCGCACCAGCATGTCCTGATTGCCGCGCGGCGCCGCGCCGGTGCCGTCGATGATGGTGGCGCCGCTATAGAGCACCGCTTCGTTCGCCGCTTTGGGCGGCTGGGCTAGGGCGGCGAAGGGCAGGGCGCAGGCGATCAGGGCGGGGAGGCAGGCGGTTCTCATCATCTGTCCTTATTCGCCGGGCCGATAGGTGCGCACGGCATGGGCCTTTATGTCTTCGGGGTAGAAATAGACCGGGCGCAGATCGCCCTTGGCATAGAGATCGACTTGATCGGCGAAATGGGGCGAGTGGGGATCGCCACTCTCGCCGCCGGCGCTGACGGCGCGGGCGACGACCTTCGGCCCGAATTCGACCGCCGCGACGAAGCTGTTGCCCTTCGTGCCATAATAGCGCTTCGTCCCCGGATAGCGCGCCGCGCCGAACGCCGCGAGCGATCCCCATTGCGACGAGGCGAAGGGGATGGGCGTGCTGGGCTTGGCATCGTCGAACGTCTGGACGATCGCGCCGTCATTGCGCTGGTAGCGGTTGATCTCGCCCCAGGGCACGGCGATGCTGCCGAAATCGGCGGTCAGGCGATCGACCGCCTCTCGCAGCGCCGCGAGTTTCTGCGCGTCGGTCGCGCGGTTCGCCATATAGTCGATGGTGGACAGGCCCGCTTCCTTGGCGGCCGGCGCCACTGCCTTCCACAACGCCTCGCCCCAGAAGACGGCGAGCGAGGTCTGGGTCGAGGTCAGGCTCCATTTATAGTCCCAGCCGCGCAGGCGCTGCACCGCATCGGCCAGCGCCGGATCGGGCGCCCTGTCCTGTGCCGCGATCAGGCCCGGAACCAGCCGGGCGAAGCCGGTCAGATAGGGATCATAGGCCGCGCCGATCAGGCTATCGAGGGTAAAGCGGCCATTGGCCGACAGTACGATCTGCGCATGGGGGCCGCGCGGATTTTCGCCGGCCTGATCCATGTAGCGGGGAAAGGCCTCGCTCTTGGGGCTATCCGCGCCCGCCGCCGTCCACGGCCAGTTATTGGTGTTCATCGCCCAGCCGCCTTTGGGGTTTACCGCCTGGGGCAGGCTCGACAACTCGTGCAGGCCGCGCCAGTCGGTCGCCGGATCGCTGCCGTTCACCGGCTTCGTATAGTCGAAGCGATCGTCGCGGATCGGCACGAATTGCGGGTGGAGATAGGCGATCTCGCCCTTGTCGTCGGCCAGCAGCGTGTTGTTGCTGCTGTTCGCCTTATTCTCCGCGACCTTGAGGAAGCTCGCATAATCGCTGGTCTTGGTGCGCAGATAGCTTTGCTCCAGCGCCAGCACCGGCTTGTTCATCAGCGCGAAGGCGATCCACTTGTCGCCCTCGGTCCGCACAATCGGGCCATGATGGGTGGAGTAGCCGGTGAAGGCGCGCTGGGCGAGCTTGCCGTCTTCGGTACGGTAGGAAATGGCGATGGTCTTTTCGGTGACCGGGCGCAATTCCTTGCCATAGCGGTAGAAGAGGCGATCGCCCTGCGACACGATCGTTTCGGCAAATTCGTCGACATTGTCGATGCCGCTCGACGTATGCATCCAGCCGATATGGCGGTTGAAGCCCTGATAGATGAAGAACTGGCCCCAGGTGACCGCGCCATAGGCGTCCAGCCCCTCGTCGCTGCTCATCTGCAGTTCGGATCGGAAGAAGAAGCTGGTGTGCGGGTTGATCATCAGCAGGGCATGGCCGCCTTCCGTCCGGGACGGCGCGATGGCGAAGCCGTTGGATCCCTGCGGCTCGCGATAGGCAAGGCCCTGTTCCAGCATGGTCAGCGCCACCGGCTTCTTCTCGTAAAATGCCTGTAGCTGGGTCAGCGGCACCCGCTCGATATCGCCGCCGATGCTGCCTTCGGTGAAGCTCAATGCCATCCATGGCTCGAACCGGGTGATGACCCGCGGCTTCACCATCGGATGGGTGGAGAGATAATAATTCAGGCCATCGGCCCAGGCCTGCATCAGTTTCTTGAGCCAGGCCGGGCTGCGGGCATAGTCGGCCTGCAGCCGGGCGGGATCGATGAACAGGCGCTGGCGCAGATCCTGCCAGATCGCCTTCTCGCCCTCGGCTTCGGCAAGGCGGCCAAGATTGACCAGATAATTGGTCTCGATCCGGTTGAAGTCGTCTTCCGCCTGGGCATAGACCATGCCGAACACGGCGTCGGCGTCGGTCGCGCCATGGACATGGGCGATGCCCCACTGGTCGCGGGTGATGGTGACCCTGGCCGGCGAGAGCGCGGTCGGCGATTGGGCGAGGGCAGGGCAGGCGGCAAGAGCGACCAATGCCCCCGCAAGGGAGGTGGCGCGCGGCAGGAATTTCGTCATAGAGAGGGGGAGTAATGAAGGGGGCGGGACGGCGCAAGCAGCCACCCGTCAAGGGGGATGATATCGATGCACAGGCTTTTGATCCTGCTGGCCTTTCTGTTCGCCGTGCCGATGCCGGCCGCGGCACAGGAGGTCGCACCGACGCTCTATCTGCTGCGCCCCGATGCGGTGTTCGACGGCGCCGCGTCGCATCGCGGATGGGCGGTGCTGGTGCGTGGCAACCGGATCGAGGCGGCCGGACCGGGGATCGCGGTGCCCGCCGGGGCGACCGTCATCGACTTGCCCGGCAAGACCCTGCTCCCCGGCCTGATCGAGGGCCATTCGCACCTGTTCCTGCATCCCTATAACGAGACGAGCTGGGACGATCAGGTGCTACACGAGCCGCTGGCGCTACGCACCGCGCGGGCCACGGTGTCGGCGCGGGCGACGCTGATGGCGGGCTTCACCACCGTGCGCGATCTGGGCACCGAAGGGGCGGGCTCTGCCGATGTCGGCCTCAAGCAGGCGATCGAGCAGGGGATAATTCCCGGCCCTCGCATGCTGGTGGCGACGCGCGCGCTGGTGGCGCCGGGCGCCTATGGCCCGCGTGGGTTCGAGCCGGGGGTCGTCGTGCCGCTGGGCGCGGAGGAAGCCGGCGGCCCCGATCTGGTGACGGCGGTGCGGCGACAGATCGCGGCCGGCGCCGATGTCGTGAAACTCTATGCCGACTATCGCTGGGGCAAGGGCGAGCCGAGCCGGCCGACCTTCACCCAGGCGGAAATGGCAGCGGCAGTGGAGGCGGCGCACAGTGCCGGGCGCAAGGTCGCGGCCCATGCCGCCACTGACGAGGGTATGCGCCGGGCGATCCTGGCCGGGGTCGACACGATCGAGCATGGCTATGAGGGCAGCGCCGCGAGCTTCGCGCTGATGAAGGCGCATGGTGTCGGCTATTGCCCGACCCTGGCGGCGTCCGACGCCACCGCGCGCTATCGTGGCTGGACCGGGGCGGAACCGGCCCCGGCGGCAGTGACGCAGGCGCGCCAGGCGCTGGATCGCGCGCGGGCGGCGGGTGTCGCCCTCTGCCTGGGCGGCGATGTCGGCGTGTTCGCGCATGGCGACAATGCGCGCGAGGCGGAGCTGATGGCCGCCGCCGGCATGGCGCCCCGCGACGTGCTGGTTGCGGCGACCAGCGGCAATGCGGCACTGTTCGGCATCGCCGACCGGCTGGGCGCGGTGAAGCCGGGCCTGCTCGCCGATCTGGTTGCGGTCGAGGGCGATCCGACGCGGAGGATCGACGCGCTGCGCCAGGTCGGCTTCGTGATGAAGGACGGCGTCATTTACAAGGGGTCGGGCGCGCAGCCATGAGCCAGGGCGATCGCGCGTTCCTGGGCCATCCGCGGGGCCTCGCTTATCTGCTGTTCACCGAAGCGTGGGAGCGTTTCTCCTATTATGGCATGCAGTCGCTGCTGGCCCTCTATCTGGTCAAGCATCTGCTGCAGCCGGGACAAGCCGACGGGCTGCTTTTCTTCGATGCCTTTCGCCAACTCTATGGTGAGCTGGATGGCCAGCCGCTCGCCTCCGCCATTGTCGGCACCTATTTTGCCAGCGTCTATGTGACGCCGATCCTGGGCGGGCTGGTCGCCGACCGGCTGCTGGGACGGCATCGCACGGTGCTGCTGGGTGCGCTGACGATGATGGCGGGGCATTTCCTGATGGCGGTCCAGGCCGCCTTCCTGCCGGCGCTAGGCTTGCTGGTGCTGGGCAGTGGCCTGTTCAAGGGCAATCTCGCCAGCCAGATCGGCGCGCTCTATGGCCATGATGACCCGCGTCGCGACGGCGCGTTCCAGCTTTATTATCTGGGCATCAATATCGGCCTGATCGCCGCGCCGCTGGTGATCGGTACGCTGGCGGAAACGCGCGGCTGGCATATCGGCTTTGCCGTCGCCGGCGTCGGCATGGCGATTGCCACGATCATCTACCTCGTCGGGCGCGAGCATCTGCCGGCTGATGAGCGCAGGCCAAGATTGCAGGGGCGCCGGGCCATGACCCGGCAGGATCTGCGCGGCCTGCTGGGCATCGTGCTGCTGATCCCGCTGCTGGCGGTCGCGCTGCTGCCCAACAACCAGATATTCAACGCCTATCTGATCTGGGGCGACGCGCATCTTGAGCTGACGTTGGGCGGGCTGCGCGTGCCGACCAGCTGGCTCATCACCCTCGATGCGGGGCTGGGCCTCGCCATCCTTGCCGGTCTGCCCTTCCTTTATCGCCTTTATGCGCGCCACCGGCCGGAACCCGGCGATCTTGCCAAGCTGACGATCGGGTCGCTCTTTGCGACCGGGGGCATGCTCTGTCTGGCGCTGGGATCGGCGCTGGCGGGTGCAGACGGCAGGACGGGGCTGGGCTGGGCGATTGCCTTCCATCTGCTCAACGGCATCGGCTTTGCCCATATATTACCGGTCAGCCTGGCGCTGTTTACTCGCGCCGCGCCGCCGCGTCAGGCCGGGCTGGCGATCGGCCTCTATTATCTCGTCTTCTTCCTGGGCAATGTTCTGGTCGGCTGGGTGGGGGGCTTCTACGCCCGCATGCCGGCCACTGCCTTCTGGCTGCTACATGCCGGGATCGCTGCGGGATGTGGCGCGATTTTCCTGATATTGACGTTACGGAAAGCGATTTTCCGGTCGGATTGACGCTTTTTTCACGTTCGACCGACGCCTGGCCTCACACTGGCCATGCCATTCCCGATCCTGCGAGCGCGGGCATCCGACGCGCGCCGACAGGAGGGAATGATGACTGCCGATTTCGATCCCGCCGATTTTGACGGCGACAGCGCGCTCGATACCGACATGGCCGGTTTCGACATCGACCCCAAGCTGCGGCCGGTGCGGCATCTGCCGCTGCTGGTGCAGGCGAGCGGGCGCTATAATTTCGTGCGCTCGCCGCGCTTCCCGATGCCGCGCGCGCTGCCCGGTGCGGTCGATCGCTTTGACGACGATATCAATGCGCTGACGCTCTACACGCGCGAGGAATTGCGGCTCGACGTCGACGGCCGCTATCCGCAGATGACGGTCAGCGGCACGCGCGCCGGCCCGCTGGGGCCGGTGGTCAGTTGGGTTGCCGCACTGACCCGGACCGGGGCCAATCATTATAGCGGCCAGATCTGGTTCAAGGATGGCCAGGTCGGCGCCATCCCCCATACCCAGATCAGCCTCAAGGTAACGAAGAGCCTGCTCGCCGCCCAGCGCAAGGTCGAGGCGACCTTCACCGGCGGTGGCGCGGCTAGCTTCGTGCGCACCTATATTTTCAGCTCTTCGAGCTTCCGTCCGGCCGAGTTCGAATATGACACGGTGGCTGGCGCGACCCGCGTGACGGAAATCGGCACGCACGATCATCCCAATCATCCCGCGACCATGGCCAGCGAGACGCTGAGCCTGGATACCGTATATCGGCGGGCAGGCTTCAACGTCGGCAATGCGTCCGGCGGCGGCGCCATTCCACTGGATGCGGCCGGCGCCGACCAGCGCTGGACCGACCAGGAAATGCATGATGCGATGCAGATTTACTGGTCGCGCTTCACGGATAAGCCGCAATGGTCGTTGTGGGTATTGTTCGCCTCGCTCCATGTGCAGGGCAGCAGCTTGGGCGGCATCATGTTCGACGATATCGGGTCGAACCATCGCCAGGGTACGGCGATCTTCACCGACGCCTTCATCGCCAATCCGCCGGCGGGCGATGCCGATCCCGACGCCTGGGTGCGGCGGATGCGCTTCTGGACGGCGGCGCATGAGGTCGGCCACGCCTTCAACCTGGCGCATAGCTGGCAGAAGGCGCTGGGTACGCCCTGGATTCCGTTGGCCGACGATCCCGAAGCGCGCAGCTTCATGAACTATCCCTATGCGGTGGCAGGTGGTCAGGCGGCCTTCTTTGCCGATTTCGACTTCCGCTTTTCCGATCCCGAACTGCTGTTCATGCGTCATGCGCCGGAACGCTTCGTGCAGATGGGCAATGCCGACTGGTTCGACCAGCATGGATTCTCGCAGGTGGCGATGGAGCCCAATGAGGAGTTCGGCCTGACCCTGTCGGTCAATGCGCGCGACAAGCGGCTACCCTATCTCTTGCCGCCGGTGGTCGAGATGGCATTGGTCAACCGCAGCGGCCGGCCCAAGCTGGCATCGGCAGCGCGCCTGTCCGAGCGCGCGGGGCTGACCCTGATCATCAGCAAGGATGGCCGGCCCGCGCGCCAATGGTCGCCCTATTCGCGTCATTGCGGCGAGAGCCTGGAGATCATCCTGGGCCAGGGGGAGGCGCTGTATGACAGCGTGCTGGTCGGCGCCGGCCGCAATGGCTGGGACATGGCCGAACCGGGCCGCTACACCATCCAGGCGATGCTGGTCGTCGATGGCCGGGCGGTCATCTCCAACGCGTTGGAGGTCAAGGTCGATCCGCCCGAGAGCCGCGAGGAAGAGCGGCTGGCGCAGGATATCTTCACGCCGGAAGTCGGCCAGGTGCTGGCCGTCAACGGCACGCGCGGGGTCGGATCGGCGGTCGATGCGCTGCGGGCCGCCACGCGGATGCGCCAGCATCCCGTCGCGCGCCAGGCTGCGATCGCGCTCGCCGGACCATTGGCCGACGAATATAAGCTGCTGCAGGTGGATGAGCGGGCACGGCCCGGCGAAACGCCTGCCGCTGCCGCCCGCCGGATCGAAGTCTATGACGCCGATCTGAAGGAAGCGCGCCACCTGCTGGCGATCGCGACCGAGGGCAGCGCCGATGCCGCCGTCAATGCCGTTGGCCATACCCGTTTCCTGCGCGAGGCGGGCAAGCTCGCCCGTGCGCTGGATGGCGGAGTGGCCTCGGTGCTGCGCCAGGCGGGGCTGGGCTTCGACGCGGTGCGGGCAGGCGATGTCATCGGCGGCTTTAACCTCGGCCAGGACATGCAGCGCATGCTGGCCGTCAAGGCGAACGGCCTCAGTATCTGATCCATGCAGGCGCATCGCCTGTCGTGGCGGTGCGTCCCATCATTCCGAAAGGGGACCAACAATGTCGGAATTTCGCAAAATCACGATCGCACTCGAACAGGGATTCAAGGACGACAGCGTCCGCATCTCGATCGGCGACCGGCTGGTGCATTGGCTCGACCATGTGAAGACCCGCGCCAAGATCGGCGTTGCCCATACGCTGGAACTCAACCTGCCGGCCGGTAATGATCCGGTGCAGGTCGAACTGCCGAGCAAGGATGTGCGCATCTCGATCGAACCGGGGATGGGCGAGGCATGCTATTGGGGCGTGTCGGTCAGCCCGAACGGCAAGGCCATGTATGTGAAGCGCTCGGTCGAGCCCTTCGCTTATGTCTGACGCGCTCCGTGCGGCGTTGATAGGGTTTTCCCTTATTGTCCTCGCCCTGCTTGTCATTACGGTCCCGCAACCTACTTTTGATCCATCACGAACTGTGGGGGTATATATGGCTGAATCCTACGACACCGACGCAAATTATGTCATCAAGCTGACCGATCCGGCCGATCCGGCCAAGGTCGTTGGCTATGCCTTTGTCGAGCAGGTCCATTATCTGGCCGCCGATGATGTCAGCGATGATGCCAAGGCGGCGATTGCCGGCGTGGCCGGCCTGTTCACCGAAGGCCCGGTTCTGGACGCGGTCGCCCTGCCGGGGCAGCAGCGCGCCACCCGTGCCTATTTTGCCGAGATCGGGTCGGGCAAGGCCGACTTCGCCTGAGGCCGATCGCGCCATGAAGATGTTCCGGCGCGGGGCGCATCGCTCCCGCCGTCCTGCCGACACTCTCGCACGGATCACGCCTGTGGCCCGTGCGCTGGGTGTCACGCGGCTTGCCGATGTGACCGGTCTGGATCGCATTGGCATCCCCGTATTCCAGGCGGTCCGTCCCCTGTCACTGTCGCTGTCCGTTTCGCAGGGCAAGGGCGCCACGCCCGATGCCGCTCGCGTCTCTGCCCTTATGGAAGCGATCGAACTGCATCATGCCGAAACCTGCTCCGCCAGCAGCCATGGCGTGGCCGATGCCGGGGAAGCCCGGCTCTGGAGCCAGATGGCGCGGGCCGACAAGCAGGGCGTAGCCTTCGATCCCGTCCGACCGCGTGGCTGGGTCGAAGCTGTCGACTTGCTGAGCGGGCGGGCGACGCGGATACCCCATGGGCTGGTGACGATGGACTTCACCGTGCCAGCCGAACCCGATCTGTGGCCCAACAGCAATGGGCTGGCATCCGGCAACACGCAGGCCGAGGCGCGCTGTTCGGCGCTGTGCGAACTGATCGAGCGGGAGGATCATGCCCGCTGGCTGGAACGGGGGCTACGCGCCCGCCGGGCGAGTGCGATCGATCTGGACAGTGTCACCGACCGACTGGGGCGCAGCCTGATCGCGCGGGTGCGGCGCGCGGGTCTGTCGCTGTCCTTGTGGGACATGACCGGTCCCATCGGTGCGGCCGTGATCGGCTGCGCCATCACCGAACGCGGCGCGGCCCGCAGCGTGCAGTTGCCGCCGGCAATGGGGGCGGGATGCCATCCCGATGCCGGTGTCGCGCTCGCCCGCGCCATTTGCGAGGCAGCGCAGACCCGCGCTGCGCTGATCGCCGGCGCGCGCGACGATATCGATCCGGCGCGCTATCGCGATGCCGGGCAGCAGCGGCAGGGTTTCCTGCTGGCGATGCTCGATTTCGTGCCGGCGACCCGACCCTGGTCGGCGGTGCCCTCCGTTGCCCATGACGGGGCGGAGGATGACCTGGCCTGGCTGCTCGATCGCTGTGCGAGGGTGGGGGCAGGGCCGGTCGCCTGTCATGACCTGACCCGGCCCGACCTCGGCATCGATGTGGTGAAGCTGCTGGTGCCGGCCTTTGGCGATCATGACCGGCCATCGCGCACAGGCGCGACGCAAGCGGCGATGGAGCCAGCATGAGCAGGCATGCGATCGTCTTTGCCGGGCCGAGCCTGGGCGGTTGCGCGATGGCCTTGCCCGATGGCGTCGACCTGCGCGGACCTGCGCGGCGCGGCGACATGCTGCGCGCGGCGATCGAACGGCCGGCCGCGATCGGCCTGGTCGACGGGCTATTCGAAACCACGCCATCGGTCTGGCACAAGGAAATCATCCAGGTGATGGCCGAGGGGATCGCCGTCTATGGCGCGGCGAGCCTGGGCGCTTTGCGCGCGGCGGAACTGGCGCCGTTCGGCATGGTGGGCATCGGGGCGATCGCGCAGGCTTACACGGCTGGGCAGATCGAGCGGGACGATGCGGTGATGGTCAGTCATGCGCCGGCAGAACTGCGCCATCGCGCGCTGACGCTGGCGCTGGTCGATGCCGAACATGCGATCGAGCAGGCGGAGATGGAGGCAGGCGATCGTGCCCTGCTGCTGCGGCTGGCGCGGCGGATGAATTTCCGCGATCGTAGCTGGGCGCTGATTGGCGAAACCTTCCGGCAGGCGACGGGGCGCAATCTGCCACCGGTCGATCAGCGGTTGAGCCTCAAGCGCGCGGATGCGGAGCTGTTGCTGCGGACGATTGCGGGACCGGTGGTCGCGCCGCATGTCGCGCCGCCGCCGCAAAGCTTCTTCCTGCGCAGCCTGCGCGCGGAGATCAGCGCGGCGTGATGCGCAATCCGGCCTGTTCCAGCCCGGTCAGGAACAGGTCGCGCTCGGCCGGACCTTGCAGCGGCAGGAACTGGATCATGGTGTCGACCAGATCCACGTCGCGGGCCGGGGCATCGCCCTGCCACAGGCTGGCGAAACGCTGGCGCAGTTCGTCGATCACCGGGGCGGCCCGCTTCGCGCCGCCCAGCATGCCCAGATTGGCGCCCCGTACCGCCAGATAGTGGATCGATCGGTTGCGGCCGATCTCGAACTGGGTTTCCGCCGCTTCATGCTCCCCCGACAGGGCATAGAGCACCGCGAGATCGGAAAAATATTCGTCCGACGGGAAGGGGTTCAGCTCGAAGGCACGGGCGATCAGGCGCTGCGCTTCCTTCATCTCGCCCAGATGGACGAGGCCGAAGCCGATCTCGTTGATGCCGTCGGCGTGAAAGGGCGTCAGGTCGAGCGCGGTCATGAAGCCCTGCATTGCCTGCTTCATATCGCCGCGCCGCAGATAGCACCAGGCGAGGCGCGACTGAACGCCGCCATGGGTGGGTTCCAGCGCGACCGCGCGGGTGCAGAGATCGAAGGCGCGCGCGCGTAATGGCGCGGCATCATGGCCCGCCATCAACTGCATGAAATCGGTGTTGTAGAGGCGCGCCAGTTGCAGATAGGCGTTGGTCAGGCGCGGCTCCAGCAGGATCGCGCGTTCCAGCAGGTCGGCGCCTTCCTGCACGTCGGCCAGGCTGGCGGCAGCCAATATCTTGGCGCGGGCGGTGAAATAGAGCGGATAGGCGTCCGACCCGCTGGGCACGCGCCCTTCCATCAGCTTGCCGACATCGCGTTCGACCACGGGCAGGATGGCGCCAGCGATCCGGGCGACCAGATCGTCGATCGCGGCGAGCAATTCGCCTTGCCGCACGGTCAACTGGCGTGTCCAGACCAGGAAGCCGCTGTCGATCCGTGTCATGCGCAGATTGATGCGCCAGCCATCGCCGTCGGCGCGGACCGACCCGTCCAGCGCATAGCTGGCGAGGGAGCCGGAGGCGGCCGCCTTCATCCGCTCGGTGGACGGGGCATCGACCGACAGGATGCGCAGGTCCCGCATGCCGCCCAGGGCGGTCTGCAGATCGTCATGGCAGATGCTGGTGAGCAGGGCGCCGTCCGGCCCGCCATCGCCGATCAGGGTGAACGGGGCGATCACCAGGATCGGCGGTTCAACATCGGCTTGCGGCATCGCGGCGATGGCGGTCGCGCGCGGGGCGGCGGCGATGACCGATCCGACCGTCGTCAGTTCGCGCAGCAGCCTTTCGGTGTCGGGCGAAACGCGGGCATCCAGATCGCGTTGCAGCCCGGTCTCCAACTGGCGGTAGCGGCGGTGGAGCGCGACATGGTCGCCGGCCTTCTGGTCGAGCGCCATGCCGAGCCGGGCGATCCGTTCATCGCCGGTGTCGAGCCGCTGCAACTGGGTCAGGATCGTCCGGCGCAGGTCGAGCAGATCGTCCGAGCCATTGCGCTCCACGGCGTGCAGCACATCCTGGACGATACGCTCGCGCCAGCGCTGCCGCTCGATCATCAGCCAGTCGTCGAAGCTGCGATCCAGCCCCTCCAGCCCGTCCAGTATCGCGCTGCCCGCGCCGTCGAGGATGCGGGCCAGCTCGGCAAGATCGTTGGCGGCGGCGCAGGCCAGTATCTCGCCCAGGTCGCTGGAAAAGCCGCCCTCTGCCAGACGAAGGTCGCGCCGTTCGATTTGGATGAGCGGGGCGGCCGGATGCGTGCGCAGATCGGTCAGTGCCTGGCGCAGGCTGGCGCGGGCCTGAACCTCGCCCCGATCGCTCCACAACAGGCCGACCAGTCGGTCGCGGCTGGCGCGGCGGTCGGGTTCCAGCGCAAGATGGGCGAGCAACGCACAGGCCTTGCGGCTGCGCGGGCTATGGTCGCGTCCGTCCGCCTCGTCGATCAGCCGAAAATCGCCGAGCAATCGTAAGCGAAACCGAAGCTCGCCGACCCGTATCACCATTGCGCCCTTTATTGTTGGCGACCTGTAGTGCCGGGCCGCCCGTCAATTCGCCCTAACACAGCTTGCTGAACAGGGCGACGGTCCGTTTAGGCTGCGTCACGATCTAGGGCCATAGCCAATTCAGCGGTCGAACAGCTTGATCTCCGCCAACCGGATCGCCTTGCCCTGGGGCTGGCGCATCAGCACCCGCCACTGGCGCGCGGCGCGGCCGGCAAAGCGCAGGTCGGTCACGCCATTAGCGAGCGGCGCGCCCTTGGGCGTCGCGACATCGCGCCATTGGCCATCAACCATGGCCTGCAGGCGATAGGATTGCGGCACGGCAAACTGCTTGCCGTCGGCGAAGAAGGCGAGTTCGGCGCGGCCGATGGACACTGGTTTGCCCAGGTCAACGGCATACCATTGGTTGGCCTCTCCCGGCGCGGAGGACCAGCCATTGGGCAGTTCGGGGAAGAACCAGGTGCGGCCGTCGATCGCGTCATGGACATTTTCGGGGTCGGTGTTGCTGGATGCGCTGCCGATCGGGAACTGGCCGCGCACCAGTTGCACGGCGCGGTTGATCGGCCGGGCGACCGGCGCATTGGCGATGCGTGTCACCGGCAGCTCGATCCGGCCCAATGTCTCGCGCCGGGCGACTTCCTTGCCGTCGACCTCGACCGACAGGCCCTTGCCCCGGCCATAATGGCTGCCGTCCGCGTCCCAGGTCACGGCGATGCGATGGCCATGATAGGGTACGTCCTGCGCCCGGAACCAGGCCAGCGCCTGCGGATCGCCGGCATCGGGCAGCAGCGGGTTCACCTCCAGCACATCGTCTGCGCGCGGGCGGATGCCGACCAATCCGCCCAGGATCAGGTCATTATAGCCCGAGTGGAAATAATGATGGCTGCGGTCGAGGCCGACGATCGGCTTGCCGGTTTCGGGATGATAATCCTCCTCCAGGTCGAGCCGGTCCCCCTGATAATGGAGCGCGGTATATTGGCGCAGCAGGCGCATATAATCGCTGCGGCTGACCGGGCCTTGCTGACTGTGATGATCGAGCAGATTGGCCATCGCGATCAGCACCTGGGTCGTTTGATAGGGCCAGATCGGGCCGTTCCACTGGCATTCCGGCGCGTCGCCCAGATAGCGATATTGCCGCATATAATATTCGTAACTGGCCTCGACCGTGCGCATGCCCGCCTTGCCGGCGAGCGAGGCGGGGTCGAGCAGATGTGCCCAGGCGCCGGCATATTTCGCCTCGTCCGGGACCAGGTCGAACATCCAGGGGAGATAACCGACCAGTTCGCGGTTGCGGATCGGATCCCAATAGTTGACGTGCGGGTTCTTGCGGCTCTGGTGCCGGTCGACGAAATGGCCGAGCGTCTCGCTCCACAGGTCGGCAAGGACATGGTCCTTCAGCGCCTGCGCGCGGGTCTCATATTCCTGCGCCATGGCGGTGTCGCCGGCCATGGTCGCCATCTTCGTCAGCGCGCGGGCATTGGCATACATGTAGCTGTTGACCGAGGGGCGGAAGGCGTCGCCGCCCCGGAACCCGTCCTTGCCGCCTGATGCGTCGATCGAGGAGACGGTATATTCGGTCGCGTCGAGCAGTGGCTCGACGAAATAGAGCCCCTTGTCGAAGTCGAATTTTTCGTCCCACAGGCGGTAGATGTGGCGCATTACCGGCAGATGTTCGAGCACGCCCGCCTTGTCGCCATCGACCAGGTAACGGCCCCAGACCGAGTCCGCCATATAATCGGTGAAGTGGCGGTCATTGCCGCCCCGATACATGAAGCGGATATAGTCGTCGGCAAAGCGCCGGTCGTTCAGCCAGCGGCCCTCGGCCAGATGGAAGCCGGTCGCGTCGTTGAGGCTGGCATAGGGATGGCGCTGCCAGTCGACATCGTCGAAAAATTCGGTGGTGATATAGCCTTCTTCGCCCAGGTCGCGCTGATGCCCGCGATAGAGCTGCCAGCGATAATAATAGACGGCGTCGATCTTCGGGTCGGCGGATTCGAAGAAGGGGATGCGGTCCTGATACCAGGGGGCGTCATTGCCGAAGCGCTGCACTGCGATCGCATGGGTATCCAGCCCGGCGGAGCGGGGAGGGGGAGAGGCGGCACCCATGCCGATCATGGCAGCCCCTGCCAGCAGAAGCATCCTCATCGCGCGCATCGTCCGTCTCCCTGTATCCTGAAACAAATATGGCGGCCGTTCCGGGGAGTTGGAGAGGGTTCCCGGAACGACCGCCATGAAAATGGGGCGCAGCGAGGAGACGCCGCGCCCCATCGGGCACTCAGTCAAACTTGAAACGGACACCCAGAGCGAAGGTCCGATCAATCAGCAGCGTGCTGGAGTTGAACTCCGTCGGATTGCCGACATCGCCGAACTTGTAATAGTTCTGCTGCTTCGCCTTGGTGATGTTCACCGCGTCGAAAGTGACGCCGATATCGTCATTGACGTTCCAGGTCAGCTGGAAGTCCAGGCTCTTTTCGGGCGCGCGCCACATGCCGATCGGGTTGGCGAAGGAGCGGCCTTCGTTGTTGTTCAGGAACCCCTTGCGCCAGATGTAGGACAGGCGGGCACCGACCGGGCCGCTGTCATAGGCCAGCGTGGCATTGTAGGACAGCTTCGACACGCCGAAGAAGGCCGATTTGGTGGTGCCGGTGATCTCACCTTCATTGTTGACGACCGGGATTGTCTGCTCGGAATCCAGGATCGTCGCGCTGCCGGTGAAGCCCAGGCCGTCAAGGATCGACGGCAGGTAGGACGGGAAGTAGGTCAGGCCCAGTTCCACACCCTTGAGCGTGCCGTTCGAGGCATTTTCAGGCCGGGTGATGTTGAAATATTCGGTATAGGTTTCGTTGCGCGGCAGATAGTTGTTCGGGATGAACTCACGCACGGTCAGCGGCACGACCAGGCCGTCGATCTTGCGACGGAAAGCGGTCGCATAGATAGCGCTGTTGCGTTCGAAATACCATTCGATCGCAAGGTCCATATTCTTCGAATGGGTCGCACGCAGATTGGCGTTGCCCGACGAACCCGAGCCGAAGCCGATGCGGGAGAGATCGCCCGTCAGCGCTAGATTGGGGTTGAGGTCGCCAAAGGCCGGGCGGCGCAGCGTTTCGCCATAGTTGAAACGAATGCGCAGATTGTCGGTCAGATTATAGCGCGCGGTGAAGGAGGGCAGGAATTTTTCCGAACCGGTCGACACGGTAGTGCGCGCGAAATTATTGCCGCGGTCGAAATAGTCGTACAGCGTGTCGATCGCAACGAAGCGCACACCAGCCTGAAGCTGGAGCGGACGACCGAAGATTTCAACTTCGCCATCGGCCATTATATAGGCGGCCAGATTGCTTTCGTTGATGCCGAACACATGGCCGAAGCTCATTTCATCCGACAGCAACAGGCCTGGCGCGACGGCGCGGTAGAGCTGGCGGACGGCATCCTTGTCCATGCTGCGCGGATCGGCCAGCACCCAGCTGGTCGGAATGTCGGCGCGTCCGTCGAAGAAGCCGCTGTTGGTGAAGGGGGTGCCTTGGCTGAAGGCCGCCAGCGTCATGCCCGGCAGGCCACCGGCGCCCTGATCGCGAACATAGGAATCGGCCTTGCGATCGTCGAAGCGGAACCCTGCCTTGATACGGCGCAGGAAGCCTTCGTCCCACTCATATTCGCCGTCCAGCATCATGGTCAGCGCGCTGCCGGTATTCTTCGTGCCGCTGTCGAACAGGTTGCCGACAGTCCACTGGCTTGCGTCGGTCAGCACGCCCTGATTGGCGAAGCTGTAGGCGGGCAGGCCGCCTCCCGCGTTGAAATCGACGTCGATGTCGAGCGGGCCGCGATCGGTGCGAATGGCGAAGAACGAGGTTTCGTTCTTGCTGTCCTGATAGGCGATGTCGGCGACGATCTTGCCGCGCTCACCCACATTCCACTTGGCGTTCAGTGCATAGACATAGCTGTCCGTCTTGTTGGTCGCCATGTCGCCGCTGTTGAAGCCCGCGACCGCGCCCATCTGGCGCGACTTGATGATGTTGGTGCCATCATAGAGTTCGAAGCTGTTGGCCACGTCAGCGGGCAGGTTGCCCCACCAGTCGGCGAAACTGAAGTGCAGGCTGTTGAAGGTTTCCCCACGGAAGCCGGTGTAGAAGACTTCGGCGGTGTAGACCGAACTGTCATTGGGCGCCCACTGGAGCGCGGCGTTGACCGAGGGACGCTCACGCTTGCCGTAGAGGTCGGACGCGATGACGGCGTCGCGTGAGAGATAATAGGGCGTTTCCACGCCGTTGATGTTGAGTGTCGAACCCGGCGCGGTCGGCAGGCCGGCGTCGAGGCCCGGCGTCCAGTTCTCGTTGGTCGCGCCAGGGAAGATACGCTGCAGCGGGGTCAGGCCCGAACCCGCGGGCGGATTTTCGGTGGCGAAGGGCACCATGGCGCCCGCCTGGAGATTCTGGTTGCGATAATGGGCACGGGTGTAGCTGCCGTTGATCAGGAAGCCGATGTCGCCGATGCCGGTTTCCCAGCGATCGCTGACCAGCAGCGCGACGTTCGGATTGAACTTGTCCGCCAGTTCGGAATAGACGCCGCGCGCCAGACCGGAAATGGTGAAGCCATCGAAGTCGAGCGGGCGACGAGTCTGGACGTCGATCTGGCCGGCAAGGCCGGTTTCGAGTTGGTCGGCCGAGCGCGTCTTGTAGACGTCGACCTGCTTCACGAGGTTGGCCGAGATGTCCTGCAGGGCGAAGGATGTGCCGGCGGCAGTGAAGATGTTGCGGCCGTTGAGGGTGGTCAACGGATCGGTGAGGCCGCGAATAGTGATGGTCGCCGCTTCGCCACCGGCACGGTCGGTGACCTGGATACCGGTCACGCGCTGGAGCGCTTCTACCACATTATTGTCCGGCAACTTGCCGACATCTTCCGACACGATCGAATCGACGATCTGGGTCGAATTCTTGCGGACGTTCAGGGCACCGACGATCGACGCGCGCACGCCGGTGACGACGATGTCTTCGGTCGGTGCTTCCTGGGCTACGGTCTGCGGAGCGGCGTCGGTCTGAGCAAAGGCTGCGCTCGACAGCGTCAACGCGACGATGGATGCAGAACAGAGTGCGATCGGCCTGATAGCCATTTCAAGTCCTCCCCAAGGGGCTGGCCCGTTGCCATGCCCACGAATTACTCGGACTAATTATTTCCACATGCTGAGAAGCGCAAGTGAAATATTGGACCAAGGCTGCGCTACATGGCGCCAATGTGGCAATTTTGCAGCATGGGGATAGGCCCGATTTTGTGGGGGTTTCGGCGGATAAAATGCCAAAAGGCCATGGGCTTGCGCGGCTTTTGGCGGCGCGATCCCATGGCCCTATTTGTCAGACTCGGCGAGTCGCGATCAGTCGGCAATCCATTGGCTGCGCGGATCCTTGGCGCGGGCGAGGCCGATGCGCCCGTCGATCGCGGCGAGATGCTTGCCGGCTGCCGCAATCGTGGCGAAGCGCACCGTGCCCTGGGCCGGGTCAGTGAAGCGGACGAACTGGCTGCGCAACGCGAAATCGGCGCTGCGATCATCCTTCATCAGGCTGACCGTGCCGTCCTTGGCCGCGACCAGATAATGGTCGGGCAGCAGGATGGGGGAGAGCATCACGCTCTTCGCGCCGGCGCGGCCGGGCGACTGGCGGAACTGTGTCTGGGCGAGTGCAGGGTTGCCCGCGATCAGGTCGGTGCCCTGATGCGCCAGCAGCGCCTTGGGATCGGCAGCCGAGACGAACCGTTCGGGCATGGCGCCATTGCCGACCGGAACACCGAAATCAGGGGTGCCATCGGCCTGGAAGTAGAGGCGCTGGACGCGGGTGTGGCGGTCCGGGTTGAACAGCGGGTCGCCCTGGATCGCCTCATAGTCGCGGCCATGATAGACGAGGATGTCGCGGCCCTTCTCGTCCACGGTGAAGCTGTTGTGGCCGGGGCCATAGACGCTGGTTTCGGTGCTTGTCTTGAACACCGGCTGGGGCGACTTGGTCCAGCTCTTGGGATCGAGCAAATCGGCATTCTCGTCCGCCGTCAGCATGCCAAGGCAATAGCGCGCGTCGGTGGCGCTGGCCGAATAGGTCATGAACAGGCGGCCGTTGCGATGCAGGACGGCGGGCGCTTCGGCCACCTTGTAGCCGCGCACTTCCCAGTCGAGCGTCGGCACGGTCAGGCGGGTCGCCTTGCCGGCCAGCTTCAGCGGCGATTCCAGCTTGGCGATATAGAGATTGCTGTTGGTCTCGATGCCGGGCTCCTTTTGGGCCCAGGCGAAATAGCGCACGCCCTTGTGGACGAAGCTGGTCGAATCGAGGTTGAAGCTGTCCCAGGGTGCCTGGAACTCGCCCAGGACGCTCCATTTGCCGGTCATCGGATCGGCGCCGTCACATACCACGGCATAGGTGCGGATGCGGAACACGTCGTCGCCACCGCCGCTCGGGCCGGCGGCGAAATACATATACCACGTGCCGTCGATCTGATGCAGTTCGGGCGCCCAGATGAAGCCCGAGCGCGGGCCGCTCGCCTCATGGCGCCACAACACCGCTTCCTGCGCGGTGGCAAGGCCGCCCAGCGTCTTGGAGCGGCGTAGCACCAGCCGGTCATATTCGGGCACCGACCCGGTCATGTAATAATAGCCATCGTCGTGCAGGAAGACCTGCGCGTCGGCGCGCTGCTTGACCAGCGGATTGACCGGAACCGGGGCGGCTATGGCCGGGGTCGCGGCACCGGCACGGGCGGCGATCGGCGCGGCCGACAAGGCTGCGGTGCTGGCAAGGAAGCCACGGCGGGACAGATGACGGGACAGGGCGAAATTCATTCTTCTCTCTCCTGATGCCGCGGCGGGACGCGGCGATAGTCAGACAATTGGATCAATAATCGGCAACGGGCCAGCCGTCAGCCCCCCAGCGCACCGGGGCGATGCGCAGGGTGGGGGCGCCGTTCGCCTGCTTGTCATAGGCATGGTAGACGACATAGTCTTTGCCATCCTTGTCATGCAGCCAGCCGGCATGGCCGGGGCCGCGGAAACGCTGCTGTTCCTGCAGGTCGGCGCGCAGGAAGATGCTGCCGCCGCCTTCCATCAATGGGCTGCCGTCCTTGCCCAGATAAGGGCCAGTGATCGCCTTCGAACGGCCGATCACGGTGTAATAGGTGCTGTTCACGCCCTTGCAGCAATAGTCATAGCTGACCATCAGCCAATAATAGCCGCCATGGTCGACGATGAAGGGTGCCTCCACCGGCGCCGGGCCGCCGGCGGGGGCCGGGCGACGCGCGATCGAATAGGGCTTGGCCTTGGGATCCTTGGGTTTGCCGGTCTTGGCATCCAGTTCGAACAGCTTGATCCCGGTCCAGAAGCTGCCGAGGCTCAGCCAGTGGCGGCCATCGCGGTCGATGATGAAATTGGGATCGATCGCGTTGTAATCATCCTCCCTGGTCGACATCAGGACCAGCCCGTCGTCACGCCAGCCGAAATTCTTCGCCTTGGGGTCCAGCGTCGGGCTGGTGGCAAGGCCGATGGCCGAACGGTTCGATCCGAAGGTCGAGACCGAATAATAGAGGCGATAGCGGCCGTTCACATAAGAGATGTCGGGCGCCCACATGCCGTTGCTGCCCGGAATCGCCTGCTTCGCCCAGTCGGGCAGCGCGGTGAACACGGGCTTTCCGGCGGTCCAGTGGACAAGGTCGGGCGAGGTCCGTGTCTCGATCAGCCGGTCGCCATGGCCGGTGCTGAAGACATGATAGGTGCCGCCTTCGCGGATGATGACGGGGTCATGGGTGGGGACGAGGTCGCCGGTCAGGCGGTCGTTGAGCGTGGTGGCGGGCTGTTCGGTTGGCGTGGCCGGGGGCTGGGCGATCGCGCTGCCGGCCAGCAGGGCAAGGCTTGCCAAGGTGATGATGGTCTGCCGCATCTGCCGGCCTCTCCCCAAATTATCGAAAACGAAAAAATGGGCGGGCAGCTCCGAAGAGCCGCCCACCCAGTTGGCGAAAAGCCTTATTGCAGTTCGAGCACGACCACCGACTTGGGCGGCAGCGCGACGGTCAGCGTGCCGCCGCTGACCTGTGCGCCGGTGAAGGCGACGGGCTTGACGGTTTCGGGCGCGTCGAAACTGTTGTGCGCATTGATCGCCGACGCCGTCAGGATGCGGCCGGTGACGCCGCTGGCGTTGAGGCCGTCGAGCTTCACGGTGACGGTGTTGGTCTGGTTCGGGTCGAGATTCGACAGGCCGACATGGACCTTGCCATCCTTGCCCTTCACCGCCGAGCCGCTGACCGCCGGCATGGTGTACTGATCCTTGGCATACCAGGGCGTTTGGATGTCGATCGGCAGCACGGTGGCATCTTGCCAGGGCTTGTACATCTCGAAGACATGATAGGTAGGCGTCAGCACCATCTTCTTGCCGTCGGTCAGGATCATCGCCTGCAGCACGTTCACCATCTGCGCGATCGCGGTCATGCGGACGCGGTCGGCATGCTTGGCGAAGATGTCGAGATGGATCGAGGCGATCAGCGCGTCGCGCAGCGTGTTCTGCTGGCGCAGGAAGCCCGGATGCGTACCCGGATCCTGAGCGTACCAGCTGCCCCATTCGTCGACCGCCAGGAAGACGCGCTTCTTGGGATCATATTTGTCCATGATCGCGCTGTGCTTGGTGATCAGCTCGTCCATGTGCATCGCGCCATTGAGCGCATCGGCCCAGCCATTTTCGTCGAAGTCGACGGCAGGTGCGCGCGGCGGCCAGCCACCGGCGGGGTGGACATAATAATGGAGCGAGACGCCGTCGAGCTTGTCGCCCGCGACCCGCATCATGGTTTCGGTCCAGTTATAGTCGTCGACATTGGCGCCAGCAGCGATCTTCATGATCTTGGTGCCGGCGGGTGCCTTGACGAAGGTGGCATAGCGACGGGTCTCATCGGCGGCGAATTCGGCGCGCATGTTGCCACCGCAGCCCCACAACTCATTGCCGACACCGAAATAGGGAACCGCCCAGGGTTCCTTATGGCCGTTCTTGGCGCGCAGATCGGCCAGGGTGCCGGCCGGCGAGGTCATATATTCGACCCACTCGGCCATCTCCTGCGGCGTGCCATTGCCGACATTGCCCGCGATATAGGCTTCGGCGCCGACCTGGCGCAGCAGTTCGAAAAATTCGTGCGTGCCCACGGTGTTGGGTTCGGTCACGCCGCCCCAGTGGGTGTTGATCTTGACCGGGCGATCCTTTTTCGGACCGATGCCCTCACGCCAGTGATATTCGTCGGCGAAGCAGCCGCCGGGCCAGCGGATCACCGGCACCGACAGGTTGCGCAGAGCCGCGACCACATCGTTTCGGAAGCCGTTGGTGTTGGGAATGGACTTGTCGTTGCCGACCCACAGGCCGCCATAGATGCCATTGCCCAGATGCTCGGCAAACTGGGTGAAGACGCGCTTGTCATAGACGGCACCGGGCTGGTCTGCGTGGATGGTCGCTGTGGTCGGCTTGCCGCCGGTCTGGGCGTGCGTGGCCGGGGCGAGCGCGGTGGCGCATAGCAGCAGCGCGGCCGTTGTACGGCGCAGGGCTTTCAACATTCCTCTCTCCTCTCGAAATTCAGTCGTGAAATGCGTCGGTGGTTTCCCGCTTGCCGCGCAGGAAGGCGTCGGCAACCAGGCGCAGCGGATCGGTATCGACATCGCTGCGGCCGCCGCGGATCAGCGTGGCGAAGCGGCTGTAGAGGCCGGCATATTCGATATCCTCGCCATGGTCGGTGCCGCTGGGCAGCGACAGCACGGCGCCGCCATGGCTGAGCTTCAACGGACCGGCATCGGTCTCGACTATGATGTCCCAGCTTTGCGGGCCGGTCTGGCGCCAGTCGAGATCCATATGGATTTCCGCGCCGGCGGTGTCGCGAAACAGCATATCGGCGGCGATCGGCGCAGCGCGGTTTTCCGGCAGCACCAGGGTCGCGTCCTTCAGGAAGAAGGGGCGGGGCAGGATATGGGTCGCGATCGACAGGGCGTTGATGCCGGGGTCGAACACACCAAGGCCGCCGGGCTGCCAGATCCAGGCCTGGCCCGGATGCCAGACGCGGACATCCTCACGCCAGATGATCGACACCTTGTCGATCCGCCGTTCGGCGAGCCAGGCGCGGGCCGGGGCGACGCCGGCGGCAAAGCGTGAATGCCAGGCCGCGAACAGGCTGGCCCCGACCTTGTCGGCACGGGCGCTGAGCGCGGCCACTTCGGCCAGGGTCGCGCCGGGCGGCTTTTCGAGGAAGACATGGATGCCCTTGGCCAGGGCCTGCGCCGCCAGGTCGTAACGGACCTGGGGCGGGGTGCAGAGCGCGACCGCATCGACGGCCGGACCCTGTTCCAGCAATTCGTCCAGGCTGGCATGGTGCGGCACGCCGTCCAGCCCGGCATCATGCGGGCTGACCGTTGCGGCAAGACTGAACGCGCTGTTCCCCCGGATGGCCGGGACATGCTGGTCGCGTGCAATCTTGCCGATGCCGATGATCGCGATGCGGATCGGGTCCATCGCTTCAGAGCGCCTGTACGGTCACTTCGACAGGTTCGGCGCGCTTGAGCGCATTGCGCACCGGCAGGGTGAAGGGCGCGGCGATGATTTCGAACACATCGCCTTCCTGCGTCTGCACGCCGTCGCTGAAGGACAGGGTGGCGGTGCCGAAGAAATGGACATGAACGTCGCCGGGGCGGCGGAACAGGTCATATTTGAAATGATGATGTTCCAGGTTGGCGAAGCTGTGCGACATATTGCCTTCGCCCGACAGGAACGGCTTTTCCCAGATGGTCTGGCCGTCGCGCAGGATGCGGCTGGTGCCCTCGATATGCTCGGGCGGGGTGCCGACCAGCAGTTCCGGGCCAAGCGAGGCCTGGCGCAGCTTGGAGTGGGCGAGCCACAGATAATTGTGCCGCTCGGTCACATGGTCGCTGAACTCGTTGGCGAGCGCGAGGCCGAGGCGATAAGGCATGCCGTCGGGACCGATGATGTAGATGCCGGCGATTTCCGGTTCCTCGCCGCCATCCTTGGCAAAGGCGGGCATGGTCAGCGGATCGGTCGGGCCGACGAGCTGCGAGCCGTCACCCTTGTAGAACCATTCGGGTTGCTGGCCGGCCTGGCCGGCGGCGGGCTTGCCGCCTTCGAGGCCTTCCAGGAACATGCGCATCGAATCGGTCTGCTTTTCGGCAGCGGCCGCCTCGCGATGCATCTTGTCGCGGCCCTCGGCCGAGCCGAGATGGGTGAGGCCGGTGCCGGTCAGCTGGATATGGGCGCCATCCTCATGATCGATCGGGGCGAGCAGTTCGCCGGCCTCGAAAGCGACGGCGATGTTGACAGCATCACCCTTGCCGGCGGCGGCGACCGCTTCTGCCAGGCTGATCTTGCGGTCGATGGCATGCAGCGCAAGGGCGCGGATGCTGTCGAAACCGGGAATGAAATGAGCGGTGTCACCTTCGGCCGCAATGACGGACCGGACGCCATTTTCGGCGCGGTGCTGCAACAGACGCAATGTCATGAAAAACTCTCCTCCCGCGCGCCGATCCGTGGCGCTGGTATTGGCTAGACAATCCCGCTTTGCGCCATGGCGGCGCGCTGCCTGGAAAGGCTGGGCGACTGGCCGAACCGGGGCCGCCTTTTCCCTTTCCATCCCTTAATTACTCCGACATATTACAGGAAGATGGTAATGGCAATGATTGTCTTTTAAGAAGAGCCATGCCTGATGAGGGGCGGGCCGAGAGGAGCATGAATGGAACAGGGGAAGCCGCCTGAAAATGGGGCAGGGGCGGACAATGGCGGGGGGGCGGCCAAGCCGGCGCGCGGCCCCGGTCGCCGACTGCATGGCGCGATCGCGCACAAGCTGGGCATGGCCATCTTGTCCGGCCAATATCAGCCCGGCGACACGCTGTCAGGCGAAGTTGCCTTTGCCGAGGAACTGGAAGTATCGCGCAGCGCCTATCGCGAGGCGATCCAGGTGCTGACCGCCAAGGGGCTGGTCGAAAGCCGGCCCAAGGCGGGCACCCGCGTGCTGCCGCGCAACCGCTGGAATCTGCTCGACCCCGAAGTGCTCGCCTGGGCCTTTGCCGGCGAGCCCGACATCCAGTTCGTGCGCGACCTGTTCGAACTGCGCGCCATCGTCGAGCCGGCGGCGGCGCGGCTGGCGGCGACGCGGCGCGACAAGGAGGATCTGCGCATCATGAAGGATGCGCTGACCGCGATGCGCCGCCATACGCTGGCGACCGAGGCAGGGCGCGCGGCCGACCGCGATTTCCACAATGCGATCCTGAACGCGACGCGCAATGATGCCTTGCTGGTGCTGACCGCCAGCATCGGTGCGGCGGTCAACTGGACCACCCAGTTCAAGCAGCGCGCCCGGGCTTTACCGCGCAATCCGATCCCCGACCATGTCCGCGTCTATGATGCGATCGCGGCGGGTGATCCGGTCGCGGCGGCCGAGGCGATGGGGGTGCTGGTCGACCTGGCGCTGGAGGATACGGCGAGCACGATGGAGCGCTGAAGCGTCTGTCGAAAAATGCGCGGAAGAGCGCATTTTTTAAGAGTCGCACCGGCCCACACCCCCACCCGGCCGCCCATCAGGATACCATGTCTGGGTGGCCGGGTGGGCGTGTGGGCCGGTGCGAAAGCGCCGGAGGCGCATAACAAAACGACCAAAGAAAAAGGCCGGGGTGGCGATCCACCCCGGCCTTTTCTGTTGGGCGGCAGCCCCGAATGCTTAGTGCAGTTCCGGTTCCGGCAGCGCCTGCGTCGTCTTCGATCCCCACAGGGCGTAGAAGAGGACATAGAGTTCGCAGGCAGCGGTCAGCAGGAAGCTGGTCTGCAGGCCGTAATTGTCGGCCAGCCAACCCTGCACGATGACCAGCGCGCCACCGGCGATCGCCATCACCAGCAGGCCCGAGCCTTCCTCGGTCAACGGGCCAAGGCCCTTGATGCCCAGGGTGAAGATGGTCGGGAACATGATCGAGTGGAACAGGCCGACCAGGATCAGCGACCACATGGCGACCGGGCCGGTGGTGAAGACGGTGACCAGCATCACGATGAAGGCGCCGACCGAGAAGGCGGCGAGGACATGGCCCGCGTCGAACTTCTGCATGATCGCCGAACCGGCGAAGCGGCCGACCATCATGCCGCCCCACAGCAGCGACAGATAATTGCCGGCCTGCTCATGGGTCAGGTTGGCGATGGTGGGTTGGCTGACGAAATTGACGAACAGGTTGGCGACGCCGATTTCCGCGATCAGATAGATGAAGATTGCGGGGATGCCGAACACCAGGTTGCGGTGCTGCCAGAGCGAATGCTTCTTGCGCTCTTCCTTGGCCAGGCGCGTGGTCGCGCCACCCATGGCCGGCAGGGGGAAGCGGGCAATGACGACGGCCAGCACGACCAGCACGATCGCGACCAGCACATAGGGCAGGACCACCGACTGGGCGTCGGCCAGGCGCTCTGCCTGGGTCAGGACGACTTCGCCCTGCGCGGTGCCGGCCTTCGAGCGGCCGAGGATCAGATAGGCGCCGAACATCGGGGCGAGCATGGTGCCCGCCGAGTTCATCGCCTGCACCAGGTTGAGGCGCGAGGAGGCGGTTTCCGGCTTGCCGACGACCGCGACATAGGGGTTGGCCGCGACCTGCAGCAAGGTGATGCCGCTGGCGATTACGAACAGCATGACCAGGGTCACGCCATAGGAGGGGATGGACGCGGCCACCGTCATGCCCAGCGCGCCGGCCGCCATGATCAGCAGGCCGATCACGAGCGACTTCTGGTAGCCGACCCGTTCGATCAGCTTGGCCGAGGGGATCGATGCGACGAAATAGGCAATGAACCAGACCGATTCGATCAAGGTCGTCTGGGTGTAGCTGAGGTCAAATACGCTGCGCAGATGCGGCAGCAGCGTGTTGTTGATGACGGTGATGAAGCCCCACATGAAGAAGAGGCTGGCCAGCAGCGCGAGCGCGGGCCCATAACGCGTGCCGGGGTTATGCGTTGCGACCGGCGCAGCGCCTGAGGAAATCGGTCCTGCCATTCATCCTTCTCCAGTGCAGTTCCACTAGCTGACGAGACCGATCTAGGGTTGCGCCCGCTTATTTTGTCGGAGTATATCCCCCGTAACCGCCCGTCAATGGGCGTAGGTTTCACGAGAGGAAGTCCATGCGAAAGGTCGTCGATTTGAAAACAGCGCTGTCATACGCACTGGCCCTGTCGCTCGCAAGCGGCACGGCGATGGCGGCGGATGCCAGCCGCGCCCCGGCCGGCAAGCTGGCCGACGGCACCGCGATCGAGACGATCACGCTGAGCAACAGCCAGGGCGTGTCGGCCAAGATCCTGAGCTATGGCGCGACGCTCCAGTCGCTGTCCGGCCCGGACAAGGACGGCAAGAGCGCCGACGTGCTGCTGGGCTATGACGATCTGGCCGGCTATGTCGACCATCCCAACTTCTTCGGCGTGACCGTGGGCCGCTATGCCAACCGCATCGCCGGCGGCAAGTTCATCCTCGACGGCAAGGCCTATCAGCTGCCGCTCAACGACAAGGTCAATTCGCTGCATGGCGGCGGCAAGGGCTTTGACAAGCAGGTGTGGAAGGTCGTGTCGGTCAAGAGCGGCCCGGTCGCGACGCTGATACTGTCGCTGGTCAGCCCCGATGGTGATTCGGGCTATCCCGGCAAGCTGGACGTCACCGTCACCTACACGCTGGACGAGAGCGGCAATCTGGGCATCGCGTTCGACGCGAAGACCGACAAGCCGACCATCGTCAACATGACCAACCATGCGATCTTCGACCTGGGCGGCGAAGGCTCGACCGACGGCGCGCTGGGCCATGTGCTGACGATCCCGGCCAAGGCCTATACCCCGGTCGATGCCAATCTGATCCCGACCGGCGAACTGAAGCCGGTGGAAGGCGGCGTGTTCGACTTCCGCAACGGTCGCCGCGTCGCCGACGGCATTCGCGATGGCCATGATGCGCAGATCATCGCGGGCCGCGGCTATGACCATAATTTCGCGCTCGACAAGGGCCTGACCAAGACGCCGGGCCTGGCCGCGCGTCTGGAAGATCCAGCGTCGGGCCGCGTGCTCGAAGTGCTGACCACGGAACCGGGCGTGCAATTCTATACCGGCAATTTCCTGGACGGCACCTTCATCGGCAAAAAACAGCATGTGTATCGCATGGGCGACGGCATCGCGCTGGAGCCGCAGAAATTCCCCGACTCGCCCAACCAGCCGAGCTTCGTTTCGGCGCGGGTCGATCCGGGCAAGCCCTATCACCACCAGATGGTCTATCGCCTGTCGGTGAAGCGCTGACATGACCGCCTGGCGCAAGATCGAACGCGGCGACATCCGCGACACGCTGGGGGAGGGGACGCTCTGGTCCGCCCGTGAAAATGCGGTCTATTGGGTCGATATCCTGGCCCCGGCGCTCAACCGGCTGTCGCTCAACGATGGCCAGGTGTCGCGCTGGGCCATGTCCGAACCGCTCGGTTGGGTAGCCGAGCGGGCGCAGGGCGGCTTCATCGGCGGTTTCCAGAGCGGCTTTGCCAGCTTCACGCTGGACCCGCTGGCGATCACGCCGATCCATGATCCCGAACCGCATCTGCCCGGCAATCGCATGAACGATGGCAAGGCGGACAAGGATGGCCGCATCTGGTGCGGCACGATGGACATGGCCGAAGGGCAGGATGTCGGCGCGCTCTATCGCCTCGATCCCGACGGTTCGGTCACGGTGATGGATGACGGCTATCGCGTGCCCAACGGCCCGGCCTTCTCGGCCTGTGGCGACTATCTCTATCACAGCGATACCGGCCGCCGGATCATGTATCGCTTCCGCCGCGGCGCGGACGGAGCGATTCACGATCGCCAGCCCTTCATCACCTTCACCGAAGCCGATGGCCATCCCGATGGCATGACGGTGGATGCCGAAGGCTATTTGTGGGTGGCCCATTGGGGCGGTTCGCGCATCAGCCGCTTCTCGCCCGAGGGCACCCTCGACCGGGCGATCGAACTGCCAGCGAAGCAAGTGACCAACATCACCTTTGCCGGTCTAGACCTCGACCGCATGTTCGTCAGCTCGGCCGCGATCGGCCTGCCCGAATCCGACTATGACGGCGCCTTTTTCGAGGTGGAATGCGGTGTGAAGGGCCTGCCGACCAATCTCTACGCCGGCTGATACAAGCCGACTTACAGGAAAGAAGCCGCCGGCCTGCAAGGGCTTGGCGGCTTTTTTCATGTCCTGCGACCAGCCATGGCAAATCGCTGTTGCAACCCCTGCGGCTTCACGCTAATGCGCAGGACAACGTTGTCACTCCCCTCTCCAAAAGGGTGGCAATGCTTCATCCCGGTCGATGGCCGGCGACTGCACGCGCTACGCTGTCGGCCGGGATGTGCCTTTTCCCTGAAATCGCTGGAAAATCGGGCGCTGCTCAGGCGGGGCGGCGCAGCCGCAATGTCGCGCGCAGGCCGGGGGCGGCTTCGCCCAGCAGCAGCGTGCCATGATGCAGCCGTGCGACGGCCTCGACCAGCGACAGGCCCAGCCCCGATCCGGGCTTGGTGCGCGAGGGGTCGAGTCGGCCGAAGCGTTTCATCGCCGCCTCATGCTGGTCGGCGGGAATGCCCGGCCCATTGTCGCTGACACTGATGGTGAGTGCGACACCATCCATCGCGGCTTCAAGCGCGATACGATCGCCGCCCTCGGCATATTTCAGCGCATTCTCGATCAAATTGGCGATCGCCTGGCTCACCAGTTCGCGGTGAAGCGAGAAGGCGAGGCCGGCGGGCGCCGCGACATGGAGGGTGAAGCCGCTATCCTCGATCAGCGGGCCATAGACTTCGGCCAGATCCTCCAGCAGTTCGGCGATCGCCGTGTCGCACATCCGATCGCTGCCGAAACCCGCCTCGGTGCGGCTGATGAGCAGGGCGGTCGAGAGCATCCCTTGCAGCGTCTGCGCCTCTCGATGGACCTTTTCCAGCGCGTCGAGCGCCTGGTCATCGCGGGTCTGGGTGCTGGCCTGCTCCACCACCGAGAGCAGGCGGGTGACAGGCGACTTGAGGTCATGGGCCAGGCCATCGGTCATCATCCGCAACTGGCTGACCAGCGCGTCGATCCGCTCCAGCATGGCGTTGATCGACAGGCCCAGCCGATCGAAGGCGTCGCCGCTGCCGTCGGTGGCGACCCGGCGATGGAAGGCGCCGACGGCGACCGCATTGGCGGTGTCGGCTATGGCGGAAATCTGACGCGCCAGCACCCGGCCGAGCAGGATCGCGATGATGAGGGTGAGCAGCAGGCTCATCAGGAAGGCGATGGTCAGCGCCTCCTCATAGATGCGGGTCAGTTGCAGGCTGTGGGACGTGACGATGCCGGCGAGCAGGCGGCCGCCATCGGGCAGGCGGGATGTGCTGACGCCGATCGGCTCGGGCTGTTCTCCGCCGATGCGATACAGCTCGATCGTGCGCCAGGGGGTATTGTCGGTTATGGTGGTCGGCCAGGCGCCCAGATTGCCGGCGACGATCCGGCCCTGCGCGTTGGTCAGCAACAGCACGATGCGCTCGCTGCGCACCGTGGGCAGGCGCCGCTCGATATCCTGCCGCAGTCCGGCCGCGCCGCGCTCCCGCGCGACCCGCAGCAATTCGTCGCGCAGATCATGGACGGCATCGCGATCGGCGGCAACGACGGTGCGCTGGCTCGCCTGCTGCACGAACAGCAGCACGCCGCCGGTCACCAGGAACTGGCAGAGGAAGGCGAGGCCGACGAAGCGGCCGATGGTCGACCGGGCAAAGCCGCGCCAGCCAGCCGCAGCCCCAGCCCGCGCCACCGCCTCAGCCATCGAGGCCCAGGCGATAGCCCATGCCACGCACCGTATGCAGCAGCGGCCGGTCCGATCCATCGTCCAGCTTGCGGCGCAGGCGGCTGATATGCACGTCGATCACATTGGTGCCGGGGTCGAAATGATAGTCCCACACGCCTTCCAGCAACATGGTGCGGGTGACGACCTGGTCGGGGTGGCGCAGGAAGAATTCAAGCAGGCGAAACTCGCGCGGTTGCAGGTCGATCGCCTTGCCGGCGCGCTTCACCCGACGGGCGAGCAGGTCCATGTCGAGATCGTCATAGCGCAGGCTGGTGACGACCGCGGCATTGCCGCCGGCCTTGCGCAACAGCAACTGCACCCGCGCCAGCAGTTCGGCAAAGGCGAAGGGCTTGGTCAGATAATCGTCGGAGCCGCTGGTCAGCCCCTCGACCCGGTCTTCGGGCGTGCCGAGCGCGGACAGGAAGATGACCGGGGTTTCGATGCTGGCGGCACGCAGCGCCTTCAGCATCGCCATGCCGTCCATCGCCGGCATCATCCGGTCGAGGATGATCGCGCCATAGCTGCCGTCGCTGGCGAGGAACAGGCCGTCGCGGCCATTATCGGCCTGATCGACGGTGAAGCCCGCCTCGGTCATGCCCTTGACGATATAGGCGGCGGTGGCGGCATCATCCTCCACCACCAGAATCTTGTGGCTCATGCGCGCGGCCCCCTAATCTGGCGAACGGTCGAGCGCCACCATGCGGACGGCATCCTGATGCCGCAAGCCCAATATGAGATGGGCGTTGCCATGCTGGCTGAGATAGGCATTGGCTTGGTCCAGCGAGGCGATCGGCGTGCCGTCGATGCCGATAAGGTCATCGCCAACCGCAATACCCGCGCGCGCTGCCGGGCCGCTCGATTCCATGCTGGTGACGACAAGGCCGGTGCCGGCCGGCTCAGCATTTTCCAGCGTCAGCCCTGGCAGCAATTGGGCGCTGGCGCCCGACACGCTGCCATGGTCCTCCGCATCGCGGCGGACATGCAGGAAGAAGGCGCCGCTCATCAACGCCGCACACAGCGCCAGGCCGATCAGCAAGCGGCTGGTTGCGGTCTTGTCTATGCGCGGGGCCTCCATGTTCCTGGCCATGTCCTGAGCTGTCTTTGCGGGTAGAATGGGCGAGGCAGGGTCACGAGTCATGTTACACTTTGTTCATGCCTGAGTGGCGTCGGAGTAACCGAGACGCGGCCGGACCGTTCCAGCTTGCCCCAGCCCACGACCCAGCCGCCAATGGCCGATGCGATCGCGCGCACCACCACCCAATACATGATCTGCCGATAGACAAAGCGCTGGGCGACCAGCAGATGGGCGGGGTAGCGCACCTTGTTGCCGTCGAGCCGATAGGCCATCGCGCCGCAGGCGATGTCGATGCCGGTGAAGACCAGCCAGTAGAGCGCCATGGTCGCGACGTCGCCGCTGGTCTGGGCCCAGCCATGCTGTTGCACGCGCAGGATCGTCCCGGCGATCGACAGCAGCAGCGCCAGATCGATCAGCGGCGAGATGGCGGCGAAGGCGATCTGGAACAGCCAGGCCTGGGGCATGCCGACCAGAGCCAGGCCGGTGGGCTTGCGGCTGCGCAGGATGGCGGCGTGCTTCCACAGGCATTGCAGCGTCCCGAAGGCCCAGCGATAGCGCTGTTTCGACAGTGCCTTGAAGCTTTCGGGCGCCTCGGTCCAGGCGATCGCCTCGGGATCGAAGGTGACGCGCCAGCCAGCGCGCTGGATCGCGATGGTCAGATCCTGATCCTCGGCCAGCGTATCTTCGGGATAGCCGCCCACGGCATCCAGCGCCGCCCGGCGCCAGGCACCGACGGCGCCGGGCACCACGGTCATGGCGTCGAAGCCGGCGAGCGCACGCCGCTCCAGATTCTGGGCGGTGATATATTCCAGTGCCTGCCAGCGGGTGACGAGATTGACCCGGTTGCCGACACGGGCGTCGCCCGCCACCGCGCCGATCGCCGGATCGGCGAACCAGCGCGCCAGCCGCGCGATCGTCAGCGGCTCGAACTGGGTGTCGGCGTCGAGCGCGATCAATATCTCGCCGGTTGCTTCCATCAGGGCGCGATTGAGCGCCGCCGCTTTGCCGCCATTCTGCAAGGTCAGCAGGGTGACGCGCGGATCGTCGGCAAAGGCGCGGGCGACGATGGCGCTGGTCTCGTCCTTCGACCCGTCGTCGGCGACGATCAGTTGTAGCGCGGGATAGTCGCTGGCCAGCACGCGCCGCACCGACGCCTCGATCACGCGCGCCTCATTATAGGCGGGGATGATGACCGAGACGGTCGGCTGATAGACGGGCGGGGCCGGGCGATCACGCCGGGTCTGGAACCAGGCGAGGAAGGTCATCAGCAGCGCACGGGCGATACCGAGCGAGATGGCGACATAGAAGATCCAGCCGAGCAGGGCGGAGATGACGGCCAGCGTGATGAACATGCCGACATCGACGCGCACCGCGGTCAGGTCGCCGGCACGGACTGGCGGCATCGCCGCTTCGCGCGAGAGGCCGGCAAGGCGCGAGACCGGTACGAAGCGATAGCCTTCCTGCTGCAGGGTGGTGATAATCTGCGGCAGGGCCGCGACCGTCTGCGACCGTTCGCCGCCACCATCATGCAGCAGGATGATATTGCCGGACCGGTCGGCATCGGCGGCATGGACCTGGTCGATCACCTGGCGGACGATCGCGTCGGTGCCCGGCCGCTGCCAGTCATTGGGATCGACGTGCAGGCCGACGACGGTATAGCCGGCCTTCTGCGCTGCCAGCGCCGGCCCCAGTTCGTCCGCCGTGGTCGGTTCAGCGTCGCCGAAATAGGGCGCGCGGAACAGCTTCATGCTGCGCCCGGTATAGGCCTGGACCAGTCGCTGGGTGGCGTTGAGTTCCAGGCGGGTGCTCTCGTCCGACCAGGTGGCAAGGTTGGGATGGCTGTAGCTGTGGTTGCCGATTTCGTCGCCGTCGGCGACGATCCGCTGCAACAGGCCGGGATGCTCCAGCGCATTTTCGCCGATGACGAAGAAGGTGCCGGGCACATGATGCTGCTCCAGCACCGACAGGATCTTGGGCGTCCAGGTCGCGTCCGGGCCGTCATCGAAAGTCAGCGCCAGCATCTTGGGCTGGGCGCCGCCAGTCCGTTGCACCTGATAGGGGGTGGGCAGGACATGATAGGTTTCGCGCAGGATCGTGCCCTGCGGGCCGAAGGCGATCGAGCGGCTGCCGTCGGTCGGCGTCGCGGTGATGCGCAATATCTCGCCCGATCCCTCGACATCGGTGTCGAGCTTGCTCGCGACCTGGCGCAGGTCGGGTCGGCTGCCGTTGCGGAAGGCGGTGAGGTCGGACCAGATGCCCGGATCCTCGCTGCCCAGCCGCCACAGCGCCACGCCCTGAATGCCCAGGCGGCGGAGCGCCTGCAGCTCGTTCCAACTGGCGGCGGCGTCGAGCATCCAGACCTGATGGCGATGGCCGTCATCATCATAGGCGAAGCCGGCATTGCCGCTGGCGGGATCGAAGCTGACCGGGGCGTCGCTGTCATGGGCGGCGAGCCAGGCCTCGTCGAGCGACAGGGCGTCGGCGCCGCCATCATGCCAGTCATAGCCATAGCTGCCCAAGGCAACGATGATGCGATCGCGGCCGATGCGGCGGCCGGCATCCTCTACCGCGCGGGCGAACCAGTCCTGCGCGGCGATCGGGCCAGGGGTGCCGCCCTGCCAATGCTGGTCATAGGCCATGAAGATGACATGGTCGGCGACCTGGCCGAGGCGCGCGAGCGGCCACTCCTCGCCGGCCGGCGCCGTCACTGCGAGCTTGGCGCGGGCGGGCAGGTCGCTGCGCAACTGGCGCAGGAAATGGAGATAGGCGGGCAGCGCGCCGGACGGCAGCGATTCAAAGTCCATTACCAGCCCGGCATCATGATGCGCCGCGACCGAGGCCGCCAGCCGCTGGGCGAGCTGGCGGCTGGCGGCCGGACTGGCGAGCAGGCGGGCGGTGCCGGCGCCGTTCCAGCCATGGGCATCGATATTCTGGACCATCGGTAGCAGCTTGGGCGGGCGCCCCATGCTGGCGATCATCTGGTCTAGGCGCGGGTCGGCATGGACACGGGGCGTGGGATCGCTGCCCGGCACGGTCACCAGCGCGGGCACGACCCAGTCGAGCTGCCCGACATGGCGGCGCAGCGAGGCGATGCTGCTTTCGTCATCGGGGACATAGAAGCCGACATTGAGCGGACGGGCCTGTGCGACATGGCCGGGCCAGCGCGGTAGCCATTTGGACAGGTCATGGCGCAGTCGCGACATGCCGGTCAGATGCGCGGCGCGTGGCTGTGGCAAAGGCAGCGCCAGATCGCCTTCCGACGGAACGGCGATCAGCGTCGTCGCAAAGGCGATGGTGGCGGCGATGATGGCGCACAGCAGGGCGGCGAGCGCGCGCCGCGCCCAGATGCCGCGCCGGCCGGTGGGATCGAAGAAAATGGGTCTGGTCATGGCCTGTGGTCCGCGCGTCGCTACTCCTCTGCGACGATGGTGCGGCAATAGGCCTGCCCGGCTTCCCGCCGGATGATCCCATCATGAAATCTTGGTCATGAACCTCATCGCGCGGTCCAGCGATCGGCCAGTCGCACCGGTTTCCACAGGTTCGGCCCCATCAGCAGCAGCGCCATGCCGATGCTGGCGCAGAGAAAGGCAAGCGCGGCGAGCGACAACTGGCCAGCGGTAACCGCTGGATGGCCATGGGCGAGCGCAGCCAGGGCGCGCCCCTCGGGCCAGAGCGTAGCCAGCAAGGCGAGGCCGAGCAGGCGCAGGCCGATCTTCAAGGTCCAGCGGGGACGCCAATATTGCATCACGGGCCGCCTCCGTTGCGGCGGCATCGCAATTAAGCGGACGGGTATAGGGATGCGAGACAGGGAACCGGCAGATTGCGTAGGGATTTCATAGCATTTGAAGCTGATGCGGGCCGTCCGGCCGGAATCATATGCGAATCCTATGCCGGGGAGGGCAGACCCCTATGGTTTTCAAATGGCCTTTCATGGCATGGCGGCCGGATATAAAGACGAAGGGCACGCATAGATGACTGAACAGGGGGATCCGGCCGCAGGCCAGGATCGCACGCCGCACGGCCGACCGGCTGCGCTTGCGCTCGGTGCGCTGGGCGTGGTGTTCGGCGACATCGGCACCTCGCCACTCTATGCGCTCAAGGAAAGCTTCGTCGGCCATCATCCGCTGGCGGTCGATCCGCTGCATATCTATGGCGTCCTGTCGCTGATCTTCTGGACGATGACGCTGATCGTCACCGCCAAATATGTGTTCATCGTCATGCGCGCCGACAATGACGGCGAAGGCGGCAGCATGGCGCTGCTGGCCCTGATCGGCCGGCGACTGGGCGAAACGCGCTGGACCCCGGCGATCGCGATGCTGGGGGTGCTGGCGACTGCGCTCTTCTATGGCGATGCGATCATTACGCCCGCCATTTCGGTGCTGTCGGCGGTCGAGGGGCTGACCATCGTGCAGGCGAGCCTGGCCGACCTGGTGTTGCCGATCGCGATCGTCATCCTGATCGCGCTGTTCCTGATTCAGCGCTTTGGCACAGCCATGGTCGGCATGGCCTTCGGCCCGATCATGGCGATCTATTTCATCACCCTTGCGGCGCTCGGCATCGCCAATATCGTGCAGCACCCCGAGATCATCGGCATCGTCAATCCGCTCTGGGCGATCCGTTTCTTCGCGATCGATCCCAAGCTCGCTTTCCTGGCGCTCGGCTCGGTGGTGCTGGCGGTGACCGGGGCGGAGGCGTTATACGCCGACATGGGCCATTTCGGGCGCAAGGCGATCAGCGTCGCCTGGCTCTATGCCGCCTTCCCCTGCCTGATGCTCAACTATCTGGGCCAGGGGGCGCTGCTGCTCGACAATCCGGCCGCGGCACAAAATCCCTTCTTCCTGATGGCGCCGGACTGGGCGCGGCTGCCGCTGGTGATCCTGGCGACGATGGCGACGATCATCGCCAGCCAGGCAGTGATTTCCGGCGCATTCTCGGTCACGCAGCAGGCGGTGCAACTGGGGTTCCTGCCGCGCCTGCGCATCCTGCACACCAGCGCCTCGGCTGCCGGGCAAATCTATGTGCCGCTGATCAACTGGCTGCTGCTGATTTTCGTGATCCTGCTGGTGCTGGGCTTTGGCAACAGCAGCAGCCTGGCGGCCGCCTATGGCATCGCGGTGACGGGCACGATGGTCATCACCGCCTGCATGCTGGGCGTGCTGACCTTCAGCGTGTGGCGCTGGCCGCTGCCAGTGGCGGCGGGCGTCACCGGCCTGTTCCTGGTGATCGACGGCGCCTATTTCGCGTCGAACGTGACCAAGATCCCCGATGGCGGCTGGTTCCCGCTGCTGGTCGCGGCGGTGGTGTTCACCGTGCTGACCACCTGGGCGACCGGACGGCGGATCATGCGCCATTATCTGCGCGAAGGGGCGATGGAGCTGGACCTGTTCGTGCGCTCGACCCTGGCCTCGCTCAAGCGCGTGCCGGGGACGGCGATCTTCCTCTCCTCCACCACCGACGGCGTACCGCCCGCGCTGCTGCACAATGTGAAGCATAACAAGGTGCTGCACGAACGGGTCATCATCCTAACCGTGCGCACCCAGGGCGTACCGCATCTGCCACTGCAGGGGCGCACCACGGTGGAGGATCATGGATCGGGCTTCTACCGGCTGATCCTGCGCCATGGCTTCATGGAGGATGTCGATATTCCGGCGGCGATGAAGTCGGTCCACGATTGCGGCGGGCCGATCAGCGTCAAGGACACCAGCTATTTCCTCAGCCGCCAGACGCTGATTCCGTCGGAACGGCCCGGCATGGCGATGTGGCGGGAAAAGCTGTTCGCCTGGATGATCCGCAATGCGGAAAGCCCGATGGCCTTCTTCAACCTGCCGACCAACCGCGTGGTCGAGCTGGGGTCGCAGATCGAGATCTAATCTGCACCCTGTTTCAGGCGGTAGCCGATCCCCAGTTCGTTGCTGATGATCTGGGGCCGCTGCGGGTCGGCCTCCAGCTTCTGGCGTAGGCCGCGCACCAGCACGCGCAGATATTCGACATGATGGGCATGTTCGTTGGGCCAGACATGGTCCATGATCTGCTTGTGGGTGATGACCCGGCCGGGAAAGCGCGCCAACTGCTCCAGCACGCCATATTCCTTGGGCGTCAGATGCACTTCGGCCCCGTTCCTGGTGACGATATGGGCGACCAGATCGATCGTCAGGTCGCCGGCCGTCACCTTCATCGCGCCGCCATCGCGCGTCATCCGGTTGCGCAGCGCCACCCGCACGCGGGCAAGCAGTTCGTCGGTATCGAACGGCTTGGTCAGATAATCGTCGGCGCCCAGGTCGAGCGCGGCGACCTTCTCGTCGGTGGCGTCGCGCGCCGACACGATGATCAGCGTCGTGTCGCTTTCCTTCTTGATGATCGGCACCAGCTCCAGCCCGTCGCGGTCGGGCAGGCCCAGGTCCAGCAAGGTGATGTCGGGCCGTTCGCTGCGCAGCTTGTCCAGTGCCTCGCGCGCGGTCTGCGCCTCGATCGTGGCATAGTCAGCGCGGGCGAGGGCGGCCTGGATCAGCCGGCGGATCTGCGGTTCGTCATCGACGATCAGCAGGCTGTGGCGCGGCTTCATGCGATGTCCTTTTCCATGATGTCGGTGAGGATGAGGGATTGGGGAATGTGCAGGGTGAAACAGGCGCCGGGCGGGGCGGCAACGGTGCGCGCGGATACGCTGAGCCCCATCGCCTCGGCAAAGGCCTTGACGATGGCGAGGCCAAGGCCGGTGCCGGTCTTGGCCCGGTCGGAGCCTTCCAGCCGGGTGAAGGTGTCGAACACCCGCGCCTCCATGCCGGCCGGGATGCCCGGCCCCCGGTCGATCACCGACAGGCTGATGGCATCGGGCTCGCGCAGGCTGCGCACGGTGACGGGCGTGCCGGGATCGCCATAGCGGCCGGCATTGTCGAGCAGGTTGATGAGGATATGGTGCAGCAGCACCGGATCGACCCGGACCAGTGGGATGTCGGGCGGGATCTGCACGTCGAGCGGCCGCTCGGCCAGCGCGCTGCGGCTGTCATGGGCGGCGCTCGCGACGGCATCGAACAGGTCGGTCGCCTCCGCCCGCATCGGCAGCGCGCCGGCCTCCACCCGCGCCATGTCGAGCAGATTGGCGACGAAGCGGGACAGACGCTGCGCCTCGCCATCCAGCGTATCGATCAGTTCGGGCGAGGGATGGGTGCGCATTTCGCGCGTGGCCGAGATTATCGTGGTGAGCGGTGTGCGCAAATCATGGCTGACCGAGGAGAGCAGGGCGGAGCGCAGCCGGTCGCGCTCGCGAATCTGGCCGGCCTCGATCATCGCCTCCTCCAGCGCCATGCGGTCGAGCGCGATCGCCGCCTGGTCGATCAGGCTGCGGAGCAGCGGCATCCGGTCGGTGCGCACCGGCTCGCCCGCATCCTCGCGTGCCAGCCCGATCACCGCCAGCACGGCGTCCTTGGTGGTCACGGGTAGGAACAGCCAGTCCGATGCGGTGAGGGTGGAGGAGCCACGCCCGGCCGGCTCGCCATGCTCCATCGCCCAGCGGGCGGCGGCGCGCTCGATCTCGTCCAGCCGGTCCTCGGGCGGATAGGCGGCGCGCAATTGCGGCCCTTCATCCGACGGGATCATCAGCACTGTGCGCACGTCGAACAGCCGGGCGATCTCGGCGCAGATGGCGTGGCGGATTTCCTCCAGGCTGGGGGAGGCGGTCATCTGGCGGGAAAAGCCCGCCAGCGTTGCATTCTGGCGCGCGCTCGCTTCGGCCAGCGCCGACTGGGCGTGCATCCGCGCGGCAAACTGGCTGGTGGCCACTGCCACCCCCAGGAAGACGAGGATGGAAATGACATTTTCCGGATTGCTGACGGTCAGTGTGCCGGTCGGTGGCAGGAAGAAGAAATTATAGGCAAGGCTGGAGGCAAGGCCGGTTGCGAGGCCGGTGCGCAGGCCATGACTCGCCGCCGCGAACATCACCGGCACCAGATAGAGAAGAGCGATATTGCCGAGGTCGATTGCCTCCAGCATCAGCCGGCCGAGCAGGGTCATGCCGATCACTGCCAGCATCGACCAGACATAGCCGATCGGGTCGCCCCAATGACCGCTGTCGGCAGCGCGCGGGCGCGGCGTGCTTTCCTCGCCGGGCATGACATGGACGGCGACCGGGCCGATGTCGCGCACCAGCCGATCGACCACCGACCCATGGCGCAGCTCGAACCACCAGCTACGCGCCGACTTGCCGATCACGATCTGGGTGGCGCGCGCGTCGGCGGCGAAGCGGCGCAGCCCGTCGGCAACGCTGGAGGCAGGGATGGAGGCAGTGTCGGCGCCGAGGCGTGAGGCGAGGGCAAGCGTGTCGGCCAGACGCTGCCGGTCCTCGTCCGACAGCTGCGGCCCGCGCGGCGTTTCGATATGGATGGCGGTCCAGGGCGCGCGCAGCGCATCGGCCAGCCGCTTGGCGGAGCGGACCAGACCGGCGGCGCTCGGCTGCTCGCTCACCGCCACGATCACCCGCTCGCCCGCCGCGAAGCTGCCCGCCAGCGCATGGGCGCGCACATAGTCGAGCATCTGGGCATCGACCGCCTGCGCCGCGCGGCGCAGCGCCAGTTCGCGCAGGGCGGTCAGGTTCGACTTGGAAAAGAAATGGTTGAGGGCGCGGCTGGCTTCCTGCGGGATATAGACTTTGCCGTCCTTCAGCCGTTCGATCAGCTCGTCGGGCGGAATGTCCACCACTTCGATCTCGGCATGTTCCAGGATCGAATCGGGCACCGTCTCCCGCACGCGGACGCGGGTGAAGGAGGCTACGACGTCGTTGAGGCTTTCGACATGCTGGATGTTGATCGTCGAATAGACATGGATGCCGGCGGCCAGCAATTCCTCGACATCCTGATAGCGTTTGGGGTGGCGGCTGCCCGGCGCATTGCTGTGCGCCAGTTCGTCGACCAGCACCAACTGCGGATGGCGCGCCAGGATCGCGTCGATGTCCATCTCGCCCAGGCTGTGGCCTTGATGGTCGACGGTGCGGCGGGGGATGATCTCATGGCCATGGACCAGCGCCTCGGTCTCGCGCCGGCCATGGGTTTCCACCACGCCGACGACGACATCGACGCCTGCCTCGCGTCGCTGCCGTCCTTCGGTCAGCATCTCCCAGGTCTTGCCTACCCCCGGCGCAGCGCCGAGAAAGACCTTCAGGCGGCCACGGCCTTCCTGCGCGGCCGCGCGCAGGAAGGCTTCGGGATCGGGGCGATGCGGTTCGTTCACTGGGTCCGTTTAGCGCCAATCGCATCCAGCCGTCGATTCAACTCGAACAGATTGACGCGGGGTTCGCCGACGAAGCCCAGCAGCGGTTGCTCGACGCTCTTTTCTACCAGGGCACGGACGCGCGCCGCATCGATCCCGCGCGCAGCGGCGACGCGATCGACCTGATAAAAAGCTGCCTCGGGGCTGATATGTGGGTCGAGCCCCGAGGCAGAGGTGGTCACCAGATCGGACGGAACAAAACGACCGGGTGTAGCAGCTTGAAGGGTCTCGACGTCGGTCCTGACGCGGTCGGCCAGCGCCTGGCTGGTCGGACCAAAATTGGAGCCGGAGGAGGCAAGGCCATCATAGCCCTTGCCCGCCGCCGACGGACGGCTGTGGAAATAGATGTCCGAGGTGAAGGCCTGGCCGATGATGGTCGAGCCGACGACCTTGCCCTGATCCTCGACCAGGCTGCCATTGGCCTGGGACGGGAAGATCGCCTGGCCGATGCCGGTCAGCGCCAGTGGATAGGCAAGGCCGAGCAGCAGGGCGAAGAGCAACGTCATGGTCAGGGCCGGACGCAGGGCGGATTTGAAATCGGTAAACATGGGTTTATCCTTCCTCAGGCGAGGCCGAGGCCGTTGACGGCAAGGTCGATTAGCTTGATGCCCACGAACGGCGCGATCAGGCCGCCCAGGCCATAGATGGCGAGGTTGCGGGCCAGCAGCGGACCGGCGCCGATCGGGCGATAGGTCACGCCCTTGAGCGCCAGCGGCACCAGACAGGGAATGATCAGCGCGTTGAAGATGATGGCGGACAGGATCGCGCTTTCCGGCGTGGCCAGCCCCATGATGTTGAGGATGCCCAGGCCCGGATAGAGCGCCACGAACATGGCCGGGATGATCGCGAAATATTTGGCCACGTCATTGGCGACCGAGAAGGTCGTGAGCGCGCCGCGCGTCATCAGCAACTGCTTGCCCAGGCCGACCACCTCGATCAGCTTGGTCGGATCGCTGTCCAGGTCGACCATGTTGCCGGCTTCGCGGGCAGCCTGGGTGCCGGTGTTCATGGCGACGCCGACATCGGCCTGCGCCAGGGCAGGGGCGTCGTTGGTGCCGTCGCCGCACATCGCGACCAGGCGGCCACCCTGCTGTTCCTTGCGGATCAGAGCCAGCTTGTCCTCCGGCGTCGCCTGCGCCAGGAAATCGTCGACCCCGGCCTCGGCCGCGATGCTGGCGGCCGTCAGCGGGTTGTCGCCGGTGATCATCACGGTGCGGATGCCCATCTGGCGCAGTTCGCCGAACCGTTCCCGGATGCCCGCCTTGACGATGTCCTTCAGGAAGATCGCGCCCAGCAGCTTGCCATCCTTGGCCACCGCCAGCGGCGTACCGCCGGCACGGGCGATCTCGTCGGTGATGCGGCGCAGTTCGCCCGCGACCGGGGTGGAACCCAGGCCCGGATTGGCCTTCAGCACCGAATCCACCGCCCCCTTCTGGATCGTCGATCCATCGATGGTGACGCCGGAAATCCGGGTTTGTGCGGTGAAGGGAATGACCTCCGCATTGGCAGGCAGGGCGTCTACCGACTGGTTGAAGCCTTCGCGGGCCAGCAGCACGATCGAACGGCCCTCGGGTGTCTCGTCGGCCAGGCTGGCGAGCAGCGCGGCTTGTGCGAGCTGGACCGGGGTCGTGCCGCCCACGGCACGGAATTCGGTCGCCTGACGATCACCCACGGTGATGGTGCCGGTCTTGTCCAGCAGCAGCACGTCGATGTCGCCCGCCGCCTCGACCGCGCGGCCCGACTTGGCGAGCACGTTGAAGCGCACCAGACGGTCCATGCCGGCAATGCCGATCGCCGACAGCAGGGCAGCGATGGTGGTCGGGATCAGGGTGATCAGCAGGGCCGCCAGGATCGCCACCGGAATGGCGCCGCCGGCATAGCTGGCGAAGCTGGGGATGGTGCCGACCGCGATCAGGAAGATGATGGTCAGGCCGACCAGCAACAGGGTGAGGGCGATCTCGTTCGGCGTCTTCTGCCGCTCGGCACCCTCGACCAGCGCGATCATGCGATCGAGAAAGCCCTGGCCGGGATTGACGGTGACGCGGACGCGGATCTCGTCGGAAATGACGCGGGTGCCCGCGGTCACGGCCGAACGATCGCCGCCCGCCTCGCGGATCACCGGCGCGGATTCGCCGGTGATGGCCGCTTCGTTGACGGAGGCGACGCCGGAGAGGACCTCGCCATCGGACGGGATCAGGTCGCCGGTCTGGACCAGCACCACGTCGCCCAGCTTCAGCGCGCTGGCGGCGACGGTCTCATAGCTTTCGCCATGGCCCTTCAGCCGCTTGGCGGTCAGGTCCGCCTTGGTGGCGCGCAGCGAGGCGGCCTGCGCCTTGCCGCGCCCTTCGGCCAGCGCCTCGGCAAAGGTGCCGAAGAGGACCGTGAGCCAGAGCCAGATCACCAGCTGCAGCTTGAAGCCGACGGCCAGGCTGTCCTGCCCGACGATGAGCAGGACGGTCAGCAGCACCGCGACGATTGCGGTGGTGAACATCACCGGGTTGCGGATCAGTTCCTGTGGCTTGAGTTTGCGGAAGGCGTCGCCGATCGCTGGAACGATCAGGTCCGCGGTGAAGAGCGATTTTTGTTCGGATGTGTCAGAGGACCGGGCCATGGAATGGGATCCTTAGAAAAGCTGGCCACGGATCATCGCGAGATGATCGGCGATGGGGCCAAGGGCGAGGCTGGGCAGGAAGGTCAGGCCGCCCACGATCAGCACGATGCCGACCAGCAGACCGGTCCACAGTGGCCCCGTGGTGGGGAAGCTGCCGGCGGTTTCGGGCGTATATTTCTTCGCGGCCAGGCTGCCCGCGATGGCCAGCATGGGAATGATGATGAAGAAGCGGCCGATCCACATCGCGACACCCAGCATCCCGTTATAGAAGGGGCTGTTGGCCGACAGGCCGGCAAAGGCCGAGCCATTATTGCCGACGGCGCTGGTGAAGGCGTAGAGGATTTCGCTGAAGCCATGCGGTCCCTTGTTGAGCGGACCGGCCAGGCCCGCATCGGTGACGCTGGCGATGGCGGTGAAGCCCAGGATGATGAGCGGCAGCACGGCGATGGCGAGCACCGCCAGCTTGACTTCGCGGCTCTCGATCTTCTTGCCGACATATTCCGGCGTCCGACCGACCATCAGGCCCGCGACGAACACGGCCAGCATGGCGAACAGCAGGAAGCCATAAATGCCTGCGCCGACGCCGCCGATCACGACTTCGCCCAGCTGGATGTTGAACAGCGGGATCATGCCGCCCAGTGCGGTGAAGCTGTCATGCATGGCGTTGACCGCGCCGCAGCTTGCCGCCGTGGTGACGACCGAGAAGAGGGCAGAGGCGGCGATGCCGAAGCGGACTTCCTTGCCTTCCATATTGCCACCGGCGACGCCCAGATTGTGGAGCACCGGATTGCCGGCCGCTTCCTGCCAATAGGTGACGGTGACGCCGGCGAGGAAGATCACCAGCATGGCGGCGAGGATGGCCCAGCCCTGGCGCGGATTGCCGACGGCCTTGCCGAAGGTCCAGGTCAGGCCGAAGCCGATCACGAAGATCGACAGCATCTGTGCCAGGTTGGTGAGCGCGGTCGGGTTCTCGAAGGGATGGGCACTGTTGGCATTGAAGAAGCCGCCACCATTGGTGCCCAGCATCTTGATCGCTTCCTGGCTGGCGACGGGGCCAAGCGCGAGGGTCTGCTTCACGCCTTCCAGCGTGGTCACGTCGACCGAGCCGGCCAACGTCTGCGGCACGCCGCTCGCGATCAGGAACAGGGCGTAGACGATGCAGATCGGCAGCAGCAGATAGAGGGTCACGCGGGTGACGTCGGCCCAGAAATTGCCGATCGTCGATGCGCTGCGCCGGGCAAAGCCGCGGAACAGGGCGAAGGCCAGCGCAATGCCGGTGGCGGCCGACAGGAAATTGTGGATGGTGAGGCCCAGCATTTGAGCCAGGTTCGACATGGTCGACTCGCCCGAATAGCTTTGCCAGTTGGTGTTGGTGGTGAAGCTGACTGCGGTGTTGAACGCCAAGTCGCTGCTGGTGCCGCCAAGGCCCAGCGGATTGAACGGTAGCAGGCCCTGCAGGCGCAGCACCGCATAGGTGAAGAGCAGCAGCGCGACGTTGAAGATCAGCATATGGACCGCATAGCGGCGCCAGCTCTGCTCGGCGTCGGGATCGATCCCCGACAGCCGATAGAAGCCGCGTTCGATCGGACCCATCACGGCATGAAGCGGCGTGCGGCGGCCCTCATAGAGGGCGAACAGCCACAGGCCCATCGGTTTGGTGAGCGCCAGCAAGATGCCGACAAAGGCTGCGATCAGCAGCCATCCCTGGAAGGTCATGTGCGGCCCCCCTTAAAAGAGTTCGGGCCGTGCGAGCACGGCGACGAGATAGACGAGAAGCCCGGCGGCGGTGATCGCCGCGAGCCAGAGGTCGATGGTCATGGCATCCCTCCTTCAGGCGTCGCCGCACAGCCGGACATAGCCGAGGCTAGCCGCTGTCAGCGCCAGGATGATGCCGATCCACAAGAGATCCTGCATGGGGGTAACTCCCGCATCACGCCCGCCGCGGGAGGCGGACAGGGTCGTTAGCGAGCGCCCGATTAGGCCCCTCTTCCGTTTGAATGCGAGACGCGGGCGGGGCAGGCTGCATAGTATTTGCGTATGATTTTTTAGCGGGGCCGGGATGGATAGCTTTTCTACCGCGACGGCCAGCATTGCTTGGGGGACGATTCTCTATACCATCGGTAGATAAGCCGCCCGAGTCGGCAGAGAGGACGCATTATGGCCTATCAGGATCAGGACAGACCGTTGACGCGCCTGCGCGATCGGCTGGCGCAGGCCCTTTTCAGGGAGCCCGCCGTGGTGCTGTTCGAGCGCGATGCTGATGACCGTAATCTGCCCGTTTCCCGCACCGATCGCGAACGCCAGCCGCAGGATGCCTGCGCCTGATCGGAGGAAACCCTGTGTTTCCAAGGCGAAAGCCAAACGCCTCTTCGCAGCGGCGGAACATCCGCTAGATAGATTTCCGACAGCATGGCGCGCCGATCGCGTCATCGCCTTGAAGGAGATCCAGATGGCTACCAGCCCGCGCGAAGTTACCCGTCCCGTCGATCCGCTGATCCTGGAGCGCTGGTCGCCCCGCGCCTTTGACGGCTCGGCGATTCCCCAGGCCGATATCGACACGCTGTTCGATGCCGCCCGCTGGGCGCCCTCGGCGTTCAACTACCAGCCCTGGCGCTTCCTCTATGCCCATCGCGACAGCGCCGACTGGGCGCGCTTCCTCGATCTGCTCTTCCCGTTCAACCAGGGCTGGGTGCAGCATGCCGGCGTACTCGCCTTCGTCCTGTCCGACACGCTGATGGCGGCGCCGGGATCGGAAGATTACAAGCCCTCGCACAGCCACAGCTTCGATGCGGGCGCCGCCTGGGCGACGCTGGCGCTACAGGCTACGCGGCTTGGCTATCATACCCATGCGATGACCGGCGTAGATTTCGACAAGGCGCGCGCCGAACTGGCAGTGCCGGATCGTTTCCGGATCGAGGCGGCGATCGCGATCGGGCGGCAGGGCGACAAGGCCGTCCTGCCCGAAGCGCTGCAGGCCCGCGAGGTCCCGAGCGGCCGGCATGAGATCGAGACATTCGCCCATCAGGGCAATTTCATCGTCTGACAGGAAAAAAGGGCGGCGTTTTGAAACGCCGCCCTTTCTGTATCAGGTCGTGGTCCAGCCGCCGCCCAAAGCGCGGAACAGGTCCACCTGGGCAAAGGCGACGGCGCGGTTGGCGGTCGCCAGGTCCGCATCGGCCGATGCCTGGGTACGCAGCGCATCCAGCACGGTCAGGAAGTCGATCTGCCCCTCGCGCTGGCGTGCCAGGCTGATCCGGGCGGCGCGCGCCGCCTCGTCCCGCGCCGATTGCAGCGTCGCACGTCGCTCCAGTGCATTGGCATAGCTGGACAGCGCCGTCTCGGTTTCCTCCAGCGCCTGCAACACCGTGCCGTCAAAGGCGGCGAGCGATGCGTCGCCATCCGCCTTGGCCGCTGCGATCTTCGCGCGATTGGCTTCCTGATTGGGGAAGGCCCAGCTGATCAGCGGCCCCAGCAGGAAGTTGAGCGGCCCGGCACCGAACAGATTGCCTCCGCCGACCGCCGTGGTGCCGATCGATCCGCCCAGCGTGATACGCGGATAGAGATCGGCGGTGGCCACGCCGACCCGCGCCGTGTCGGCCGCCAGCCGTCGTTCCGCCGCGCGCACGTCCGGCCGCCGGGCGAGCAGCGCCTGGCCGTCGCCGACCGGGATGGGCTGTGTCACATTCGGTGTCACGGTTGCGTTCTGGACGGATGCAGGCAGGTCCTGCGGCGTCCGCCCGGTCAGCGTCGCCAGCCGGAACAGGGCGGCATTGCGATCCGCGATCAGATTGGGGATCAGCGCCTGCTGCTGTTCGCGCAGGGTCGTCACCCGGATCACATCCAGCCGGTCGGATCGGCCGGCGTCGAAGCGGGCGCTGGTGATGCGGATCGACTTGTCGAGCAGGTCGACCGTTTCCTTCGCGACGGCCAGGCGCTGGGCCGAGGCGGTGGCATCGACATAGGCGCGCACCGTATCGGCGACCACCGCGACACGAACGGCATCGGCATCGGCCTGCGCCGCGCCGACATCGCCGCGCGCGGCCTCTATGCTGCGCTTCACCCGGCCGAACAGGTCGACCTCATAGGCGACGTCCAGCCCCATATCGACGGTCCAGTTTTCCCGATCCATGCCGGGCAGGGTCTGGGCCTGCGACACCCGGCCATAGGTCGGTGAGCCGCTGACATTGGTGCTCGGCAGCCGGTCGGAGCGGGCACCGCGCAACTGGGCGCGGGCGCGTTCCAGCCGGGCGACGGCGACGCGGATGTCGGTATTGGCCTTGAGCGCATCACCGACCAGTCCATCGAGCAGCGGGTCGTTATAGAGCCGCCACCAATGGTCGTCGGCGGCGCTCTGGGCGACTGCCGGGGTCGCCGCCCCGATGAAGGGGGCGACGGCGGTGGTTGGGGTGGCGGGGGCCTTGTAGTCCGGCCCGGCGGCGCAGGCGGTCAGCGCGCTGGCGCTGAGCAGCAGGGCGATCAGGTTCCTTGTCATGGCTTTTGTCCTCATTCGGCCGGCTGCAAGGTCGCAGCGTCGTCAGCCTCCGGGCGCCGGCGGCGGGCGAAGCGATCGCCCAGCGCACGGCACACGACATAGAAGGTGGGGGTGAAGAGCAGGCCGAAGGCCGTCACGCCGGTCATGCCGAAGAAGACCGCCGTGCCTAGCGCCTGGCGCAGTTCCGCACCGGCCCCGCTGGCGATCACCAGCGGCACCGCCCCCAGGATGAAGGCGAAGCTGGTCATCAGGATCGGGCGCAGACGGGTCTGGGCAGCCTGAACGGCGGCTTCGACCGGGCTCAGCCCCTGTTCCTCTTCCGCCTGCTTGGCGAATTCGACCACCAGGATGGCGTTCTTCGCGGCAAGGGCGATCAGCACGACCAGACCGATCTGCGTCAGGATATTATTGTCCATCCCGCGCAGGTTCACGCCCAGCATGGCCGCGAACAGGCACATCGGCACGATCAGGATGATCGCCAGTGGCAGGGTCAGGCTTTCATATTGCGCTGCCAGCACCAGGAAGACGAAGAACACCGCCATGCCGAACACGATGCCAGCGGTATTGCCGGCACTGATCTGCTGATAGGCAACGCCGGTCCACTCGCTGGCATAACCCGCAGGGGCCGCGTCGGCGAGCTTCTCCATCGTGGCCAGCGACTGGCCCGACGAATAGCCCGGTGCCGTGTCGCCATCGATTTCCACCGCGGGCAGCAGGTTATAGCGGACCACGCGATAGGGGCCGGTCTTGTCGCGGAAGGTGGAGACCGAACCGATCGGCACCATCTGGCCGCTGTTCGACCGGGTCTTCAGGTTGGCGATATCAGCCACGGTGCCGCGATGATCGGCATCGGCCTGGGCAGTCACGCGATAGGTGCGACCAAGCAGATTGAAGTCGTTGACGAAGGCAGAGCCAAGATAGACCTGCATCGCTTCGAACACGCGCTCGGGCGGCACGCCCAGCAGGTCCGCCTTGCGGCGATCGACATCCGCGAAGATGCGCGGGGTGCCGACGTCGAACAGGGTATAGACCTGCGCCAGGCTGGGGCTCTGATTGGCCTTGCCGATCAGCTCGCCAGCGACCTTGTTGAGTTCCGCATAGCCGCGATCCTCCCGGTCCTCCAGCATCAGGCGATAGCCACCGGCCGAGCCGATGCCCTGGATCAGCGGCGGCGGCACCAGCAGGATGCGCGCCTTGTCATAGCCCGCGACCGCCTTGTTCGCCTGATCCATGATCCCAGCATAGGTGGCGCCCTCCGCCTTGCGCTCGGCAAAGCTCTTGAACGGGAAGTAGATCGCCGCGCTGTTGGGCGCCTGCGTCTGCGACGGACCATGGAAGCCGGCGAACATCACCGCGCCGCGCAGGCCCTTGATCGGCAGGATCTTCGCCGCGACCTCGCGCGTCACCTTGTCGGTGCGCTCCAGCGATGCACCCGAGGGCAACTGGACGACGGCCAGGAAATAACCCTGGTCCTGCGCCGGGATGAAGCCGCCGGGCGTCACCCAGAACAGGGCGATGGTGGCAGCGATCAGGCCGGCATAGGTCAGCAGCATCTTCTTGGGTCGGGCGACAAGGAAACGGGTAAGGCGCGCATAGCCCGCGCTCATCCGATCAAAGCCCTGGTTGAAGCGATCCGCTGCCTTGGCCGCGACCTGGCGCCAGCGTGGCGCATTGTCGAGGTCATGGGCACCATGTTTGGGCTTCAGCAGCAGGGCGGCTGCAGCCGGCGACAGGGTGAGCGAAAGGATCAACGAGATGACCGTCGCGGTCGAGATGGTGACCGCGAACTGCTGGTAGAAGGCACCGGAAATGCCGGTGATGAACAAAGTCGGCACGAACACGGCGCAGAGCACCAGCACGATCGCGATCAGCGCGGTCGACACTTCGTCCATCGACACGCGCGCCGCCTGCAGCGGGCTCATGCCATTTTCGATATTGCGTTCGACATTCTCGACCACGACGATCGCGTCGTCGACGACGATGCCGATCGCCAGCACCAGGCCGAAGAGCGACAGGTTGTTGAGCGAATAGCCGACCGCCGCCAGCATCGTCGCCGTGCCGATCAGCGAGACCGGGATCGCGATGATCGGGATGACCGCCGCGCGCCAGTTCTGCAGGAAGATGAGGATGACGATGACGACCAGTATCACCGCTTCGAACAGCGTGTGATAGACGGCGTCGATCGACTGGCTGATGAATTCGGTCGGGTTGTAGATGATGCTATATTCCAGGCCCTTGGGGAAGCGCTTGGACAGTTGCTCCATCTCCGCCTTGACCTTCTCCGCCGCGTCGAGCGCGTTGGAGCCGGGGCGCTGCATCGTCGCGATCACGACCGTCGGCTTGTTGCTGAGATAGGTGTTGGTGCCATAATCCTGCGCGCCCAGCTCGACGCGAGCGACATCGCGCACGCGCACCTGGTGGCCATCGGCATCGGAACGGATGACGATGTCGGAAAACTGATCGGGCGTGGTCAGGCGGCCCTGCATTTCGACGCCAAGCTGGAAGGCTTCGCCCCGGTCATAGGGTGGCTGGCCGATCGAACCGGCCGACACCTGGACATTCTGTGCCCGGAGCGCCGAGACGATCTCGCCGGCGGTCAGGTCCAGCGCGGCGGCGCGATCGGGATCGATCCAGATGCGCATCGCATAGTCGCGCGCACCGAACAGTTGCACGTCGCCCACGCCGTCGAGCCGGGCCAGCCGGTCGCGCACCTGGGTCAGGGCATAGTTGGAGATATAGTCGCGGTCATAGGTGCCGTCGGGCGACTGCAGGTTCACGACCATCAGGAATTCGGGGGTGGTCTTGCGGGTCACGACGCCCAGTCGCTGCACCTCTTCGGGCAGGCGGGGGATGGCGACGGCGACGCGATTTTGCACCAGCACCTGGGCGGCATCCAGGTCGGTGCCGATCTTGAAGGTGACGGTCACGACGACCTTACCGTCGCCGGTCGACTGGCTGCTCTGGTAAAGCATGTCGTCGACGCCGTTGATTTCCTGTTCGATCGGCGCGGCCACGGTCGATGCGACCGTTTCGGCCGACGCGCCGGGATATTGGGCGGAAACCGTGACCGTGGGGGGCACGATGTCGGGATATTGGGACACCGGCAGGCCGACGAAGGCGAGCGCGCCGACCACGGTGATGACCACCGCGATGACGGCGGCAAAGATCGGCCGGTCGATGAAGAAACGGGAGAAACGCATCGGATCGTCCTTTGCGAAAGGCGAAAGGGATACCGCGCGATCCGGCAGGGGCCGGATCACGGGCAGGGAATTTCGTTTGGTTGGCCCCACCCGTGTGAAGGGTGGGGCCAGTTCTTACCGGGCGAAGGTGGCCTGGGCGGCGACCGGGGCGACGCTGTCGACCGGGGTGACGGGCGCCGGGGTCGGGCTGATCCGGGCCGGCTTCACCGCGACCTTGGCACCGGGCATTGCCGCCTGAATGTTGCTCACGACCACGCGGTCCTTGGGATCGAGGCCGCTGCGGATGATGCGCAGCCCGTCGACGATCGGGCCAAGCTCGACCGGCTTCACCGCGACGCTGTCATCCTTGTCGACCACCAGCACGGTCTTGCGTGCCTGGTCGGACTGGATCGCCTCGTCGGGGACCAGCAGGGCATTGGCCTTGCCGCCATTGGCCAGGCGCATATTGCCGAACAGGCCGGGGGTCAGGAAATTGCCCGGATTGTCGAACACGGCGCGGATGCGGATCGTGCCCGAACGGGGATCAAGCCCATTGTCGGTGAAGTCCAGACGGCCCTTGTGGTTATAATCCGCCTCATCCTGCAACCGCACTTCCACCGCGCCGCCATTCTCCTTGTCGCGCTGCGACTTGAGGTAGAGCGCTTCGGATGCATCGAAGTTGAAGTAGATGGGGTCGAGCTTGTTGACCGTGGTCAGCAGCGACGCGGTGCTGCCTTCTCCGCCCGACACCAGATTGCCGATGTCGACGCGGCGATCCGATACGCGACCGGAAATCGGCGCACGCACCTGGGTGAACTCGACATCCAGCGCCCGGCTGCGTTCGCGGGCCTGCGCGCCGGCCAGAGCGGCCTGCGCCGCCTGCAGACGCGAGCGGAGCGAATCCACCTCGCTTGCCGACACGGCTTCGTCGCCGGTCAGCCGCTGGACGCGGCCATAGTCATTCTGCGCCAGCAGCAGCGCGCTGCGGGCGGAGGCGACGTTGGCCCGAGCCTCGGCCAGAGCGGCCTGGAAGGGGCGCTGGTCGATGGTGAAGAGCAACTGCCCCTGACGAACGAAGTCGCCGTCGCGGAAGTGGATGGCGGTCACCGCACCCGATACGCGGGGGCGGATCTCGACCGTCTGGCTGGGGGCGAAGCGGCCGACATAGTCATCCCACTGCGTCACGCTGCGGGCGAGCGGCGCGGAAACGCCGACTGCCGCCAGCGGGGTGGCTGCGGCCTGGGCCGAGGGGCGGTCGACCAGCTTCCAGCCGATGCCGAACAGAGCGATGAGCGCGATGGCGGCAATGCCGCCATGCTTGCGCGACCATCGGCTTCCGGGGGATGCATGGATGTCCGACGCGGACCCGTCGGCGGTTATCTTGGTGAACTGGTTCATGGATTAGCTCCGGGGGACGCGGGCAGTGCGGCCCGCGCTGATGGTGGCGAGCAGCAGTTCGAGCTGCGCGGTAGAAAAGCCGGCCGCACGGAAGGCGGCGAGGGCGGACAGCGAAACGGCATAGCCCTTGTGCCAGGCCTCGACGGCCAGGCGGCGCAACGCTTCGAGCCGTTCGCTGGCGAGGGTCGGGCTATGTTCCTCGCCCCAGATCCACTTGCGCAGGCGGGCGAAGCGGCCGGGGCCGCGCAGCGAGCGCAAACCATCGGTACGGGCGAGATCGACGATCTGCCATTCCTGGGCAGAAAAATCGGCTGCCAAGGCTTCTGCCGCGAAGTGCGGAGCGGGGGCGCTACGGGCGGCGCCAACGGCCATATGCGGGCCGGCAAGCGCCTGGGCGAAATCAAGGAAAGCCATGGCCTTTTCCTTCCTGTAATCTGGATCGGGCGCATGTCATCACGCGGCAAAACGCATAGGGCGTCCCGAAATACTCGCCCGAAGATGCGGGCATGCGTTCTTGCAGCGCGAACGGCACGGACCGTCGCGAAGAGAGCGCAAAAATGGTGAATCAGGAGGAGCCCGTTACCGGGAAACCGCCCCTTTTAGATGACGCTATCGTCGACAGCGCCGATGTTTGAATTGCTGCATGATGACCTCCCTGGGCTACGCACCCAGCATCATTGTGTACCATGCGGTATATATTAACGAGGGCTGTCCCGTCAACCGTCTTTTTGTACCGGAAGGTATTTTATTCGCAGTGCGGCAATTTCAAGGGGCGGGCGCTCGCAAAAGCGAAATAAATTCCGCTATTTGCTCGGCCACATGGTGAGGGTCGTATCGATCAGCTGTTCCAGTCGATCGCGCGGCACACCCGCGCCGGCCTGCACGGCCATGCCCTGGATCACGGTCGACAGGTAGCAGGCGAGCGCCTGCGGCTCGACTCCGGTGGGCAGGTCGCCTTCCGCCTGTGCGCGCTCGAACCTGTCGAGCAGGGCGCGGTCGGAAGAGGCACGGCGTGCAAGCACTTCGTCGCGGATGCATTCGGAATGGGCGGTGCCACCGACCGAACTGATGACACCCATGCAACCCTGGGGATCGGTATTGCCGGTCTGGATTGCCAGCGAACCACGCAGCATGCGTTCGGCGACGGCCTTGGCGGTGGGTTCTTCGAGCGATGCCTTCACATAGCAGAGCTTGTCGCGCTCATAGAGGTCGAGCGCCTTGCGGAACAGGGCTTCCTTGTTGCCGAAACAGGCATAGAGGCTGGGCTTGGTGATGCCCATCGCTTCGGTCAGTTCCGCCAGCGATGCGCCTTCATAGCCGCGCCGCCAGAAGACCTGAAGCGCAGCCGCCAGGGCTTCCTCGGGATCGAATTCCCTCGGGCGGCCCCTGCCGCTCTGTGTTGCCGTGATTTCCATACCGACCGGTATATAGGGATGATGGCTGCTTACGTCCATAGGGCGTGCAGTGCCATGACAGAACCAGTTTTTCAGTGATGGGGAAGAATTGGATGCCCGACAAGGATTCGAACCTTGATTGACGGAGTCAGAGTCCGCTCTCTTACCATTAGAGGATCGGGCATCATCAGCAGGGCTTGCCCCGCTTGGGAGGCCGCAGATAGGCGGGGTTTTAGAGTCGGTCAAGCGCTTTATGCGGCTTTTCTTGCAGTTTTTTGGATTGGCCGACGGTGCTTATGGCTGATCGCTTTCCTTCGTCAGGCAAAGAAAAGCCCGCCGGATCAATGCTGATCCGGCGGGCAATCTGTCGGTCTTCTTCAAAACCGGGCTGGGAGCCGCTTCCCATTTAGGAAGCGGCGCCTGCCTTTTCAAAGTCAGTCCATGTCCTGCGTGGTGAAATCATCACCCTGCACGGCACCCAGCGGATCGTCGCCGATCGCGGCTTCCGGACCCTGGGCCAGTTCGGCCGCATGTTCCTGGGCCGCGCTCTTCGGCGCGATCAGGTCGACCTGGCTGGAAGCGCGCAGCGCAGCGCGCATCGCCGCGTCACGCGACGAGGCGGCAACACGCAGGCGGTTCATGCCGGCACCGGTGCCGGCCGGGATCAGGCGGCCGACGATGACATTTTCCTTAAGGCCAACCAGCGTGTCCTTCTTGCCCTGGACCGCCGCTTCCGTGAGGACGCGGGTGGTTTCCTGGAAGGACGCCGCCGAGATGAACGAACGGGTCTGCAGCGAAGCCTTGGTGATGCCGAGCAACACCGGCTTGCCGGCGGCCGGGGCGAAGCCCGGCTGCAGCTTGCTGTTGATCTCGTCCATTTCCTCGCGGTCGACCTGCTCGCCCACCAGCAGGGTGGTGTCGCCGGACTCGATGATCTCGACCTTCTGCAGCATCTGACGAACGATCGTCTCGATGTGCTTGTCGTTGATCTTCACGCCCTGCAAGCGATAGACTTCCTGGATTTCGGCGACCAGATATTCGGCCAGCGGCTCGATGCCGAGCACTTCCAGAATGTCGTGCGGGTCGGGCGAACCGCCGATCAGGTTGTCGCCACGCTTGACGTAGTCGCCTTCCTGAACGTCGATCACCTTGCTCTTGGGGATCAGATATTCGACCGGCTCGCCGCCATCCTCGGGATTGATGGCGATCTTGCGCTTCGCCTTGTAATCCTTGAGGAACTGGACCCGGCCCGAGACCTTGGCAATGATCGCATTGTCCTTGGGCTTGCGGGCTTCGAACAGTTCGGCGACGCGCGGCAGACCACCGGTGATGTCGCGGGTCTTGGCCGCTTCACGGCTGACACGCGCCAGCACGTCACCGGCCTGAACCTGTGCACCATCGTCGACCGACAGGGTTGCACCCACCGCCAGCATGTAGCGGGCGGCTTCGCCGCTGTCGTCGTCCATCAAGGTCAGGCGCGGACGCAGATCTTCCTTGGTCCGGGCAGCACCACGATGTTCGATCACGACGCGCTGGGCGATACCGGTGGCTTCGTCGGTCTGTTCGGTCAGCGTCTTGTTGTCGATCAGGTCGACATACTTAACGATACCCGGCTTTTCCGTGATCACCGGCATGGTGAAGGGATCCCATTCGGCGAAGCGATCGCCCTTCTTCACGGCATCGCCATCTGCGAACAGGATGGTGGCGCCATAAGGCAGGCGGTGCGTTTCGCGCTCGCGACCCTCGTTGTCGATGATCGCGACTTCGCCGTTCCGGGCGAGCGACAGGCGACGGCCGTTCTTGTCGGTGATGGTCGGCATGTCGCGCAGTTCGATCGTGCCGTCCGACATCGATTCCAGGTTCGACGTTTCGTTGAAGTTCGCCGCGCCGCCGATGTGGAAGGTACGCATGGTGAGCTGCGTGCCCGGTTCACCGATGGACTGTGCCGCGATGACGCCGACCGCTTCACCGATGTTCACCGGCGTACCACGGGCGAGGTCGCGGCCGTAGCACTTGCCGCAAACGCCCATCCGGCTTTCGCAGATCAGCGGGCTGCGGATCTTCACCGCCTGGGTGCCGATCGCCTCGATCTGGGTGATCATGGCTTCGTCCAGCAGGGTGCCGATCGGGATGATGACGGTGCCATCCTTGCTGTCGACGATATCCTGCGCCGTGGTGCGGCCCAGAATACGTTCGCCCAACGAGGCGATGACCGAACCACCCTGAACGATGGCCTTCATCTCCAGCGCCTTTTCGGTGCCGCAATCTTCCTCGACGATGGTGCAGTCCTGCGACACGTCGACCAGACGGCGGGTCAGATAACCCGAGTTTGCCGTCTTGAGCGCGGTGTCGGCCAGGCCCTTACGGGCGCCGTGGGTCGAGTTGAAATATTCAAGGACGGTTAGACCTTCCTTGAAGTTCGAGATGATCGGCGTTTCGATGATCTCGCCCGAAGGCTTGGCCATCAGGCCGCGCATACCGGCCAGCTGCTTCATCTGCGCCTGCGAACCACGGGCACCGGAATGCGCCATCATGTAGATGGAGTTGATCGGCGCCAGACGACCGGTCTTGGGATCCTTGGGCTGGGCACGGATTTCGTCCATCATGGCGTTCGCGACCTGGTCGCCGCAACGGCTCCAGGCGTCGATCACCTTGTTGTACTTTTCCTGCTGCGTGATCAGACCGTCCTGATACTGCTGCTCATAGTCCGCCACCAGTGCCTTGGTCTCGTCGACCATCGTCACCTTGCTGTCGGGGATGACCATGTCGTCCTTGCCGAAGCTGATGCCCGCCTGGAACGCATGCTTGAAGCCCAGCGACATGATCGCGTCGGCGAACAGCACCGTGTCCTTCTGGCCAGTGTGACGATAGACCTGATCGATCACGTCCCCGATTTCCTTCTTGGTCAGAAGGCGGTTGACGACGTCGAAGGGCACCTTGTGCGACTTGGGCAGACATTCGCCCAGCAGCATGCGGCCGGGGGTCGTTTCGAAGCGCTTCATATACTGCTGACCGGCTTCGTCGGTCTGCGGCACGCGGCTGATGATCTTCGAATGCAGGGTGACCGCCTTGGCATAGAGGGCCTGGTGGACCTCCTGCATGTCGGACAACAGCATGCCTTCGCCCGGTTCGCCTTCGCGTTCCATCGACAGGTAATAGATACCCAGGACCATGTCCTGCGAGGGAACGATGATCGGCTTGCCGTTGGCGGGCGACAGGATGTTGTTGGTCGACATCATCAGCACGCGCGCTTCCAGCTGGGCTTCCAGCGAGAGCGGCACGTGGACGGCCATCTGGTCACCATCGAAGTCGGCGTTGAAGGCCGAGCAGACGAGCGGATGCAACTGGATCGCCTTGCCTTCGATCAGCACGGGTTCGAACGCCTGGATGCCCAGACGGTGAAGCGTCGGCGCGCGGTTCAGCATGACCGGGTGCTCGCGAATGACTTCGTCGAGGATGTCCCAGACTTCCTTGCGCTCCTTCTCGACCCACTTCTTGGCCTGCTTCAGGGTCATGGACAGACCCTTGGCATCGAGGCGCGCGTAGATGAACGGCTTGAACAGTTCGAGCGCCATCTTCTTGGGCAGGCCGCACTGATGCAGCTTCAGTTCCGGACCGGTCACGATGACCGAACGACCCGAATAGTCGACGCGCTTGCCGAGCAGGTTCTGACGGAAGCGGCCCTGCTTGCCCTTGAGCATGTCGGACAGCGACTTCAGAGGACGCTTGTTGGCGCCGGTGATGACGCGACCACGGCGACCATTGTCGAACAGGGCGTCGACGGCTTCCTGCAGCATGCGCTTTTCGTTGCGGACGATGATGTCCGGCGCACGCAGCTCCATCAGGCGCTTCAGGCGGTTGTTGCGGTTGATGACGCGGCGATACAGGTCGTTGAGATCCGACGTCGCGAAGCGGCCACCGTCCAGCGGCACCAGCGGGCGCAGTTCGGGCGGGATCACGGGGACAACGTCCAGGATCATCCACTCGGGGCGGTTGCCCGATTCCAGGAAGCTCTCAACCACCTTCAGGCGCTTGATGATCTTCTTGGGCTTCAGTTCCGACTTGGTGACGGCCAGTTCGTCCAGCAGCGCCTGCTTCTCGCCTTCCAGGTCGAGATCCATCAGCATCTGCTTGACGGCTTCGGCACCGATGCCGGCCGAGAAGGCGTCTTCGCCATATTCGTCCTGGGCGTCGAGCAGTTCGTCTTCGGTCAGGAGATGATATTTCTCCAGCGGGGTCAGACCCGGCTCGGTGACGATATAGCTCTCGAAGTAGAGGACACGCTCAAGCTGCTTGAGCTGCATGTCGAGCAGCAGGCCGATGCGTGAGGGCAGCGACTTGAGGAACCAGATGTGCGCGACCGGGGCGGCCAGTTCAATATGGCCCATGCGCTCGCGGCGGACCTTCGACACGGTCACTTCCACGCCGCACTTTTCGCAGACGATGCCCTTGTACTTCATGCGCTTGTACTTGCCGCACAGGCATTCATAGTCCTTGATCGGACCGAAGATGCGGGCACAGAACAGGCCGTCACGCTCAGGCTTGAACGTGCGATAGTTGATGGTTTCCGGCTTCTTGATCTCGCCGAAGGACCATGACCGGATGCGCTCGGGAGAGGCAAGGCCGATCTGGATCTGGTCGAAGGTTTCCGGCTTCTGGACCGGGTTCGCGAAGTTGGTCAGTTCGTTCATATCTCAAGTCCCTCTAGAGGGTGTAATTCTCGGGCGAAGGCAGGGGAGGGGCGCTGCCGAAACAGCGCCCGCGAACCCTTATTCCGCCGCAGTCGCGATGCCCTCGTCGTCGACCTCGTCCATGGCGGCGAGTTCGACGTTGAGGCCCAGCGAGCGCATTTCCTTGACAAGCACGTTGAAGCTTTCGGGGATGCCGGCCTCGAACGTGTCGTCACCCTTGACGATCGCCTCATAGACCTTGGTGCGGCCGACCACGTCGTCCGACTTCACCGTCAGCATTTCCTGCAGCGTGTAGGCCGCGCCATAGGCCTGGAGCGCCCACACTTCCATTTCACCGAAGCGCTGGCCACCAAACTGCGCCTTACCACCAAGCGGCTGCTGGGTGACAAGCGAGTACGGCCCGATGGAGCGTGCGTGGATCTTGTCGTCGACAAGGTGATGCAGCTTCAGGACGTACTTGTAGCCGACGGTCACCTTGCGGTCGAACACGTCGCCGGTACGGCCGTCATAGAGCGAGACCTGACCGGACTCGTCCAGACCCGCCAGCTTCAGCATCGCCGACACGTCGGATTCGACGGCACCGTCGAACACCGGCGTCGCCATCGGCACACCGCCACGGACATTCTGCGCCAGCTCGACGATCTGCTCGGGGCTGCGGGCCTCGATTTCGGCAACATAATTGTCGCCATAGATCGTCTTGAGCAGTTCCTTCACCGCCTCGGGGGGCTGGCCCGCCTCGGGGTTCGGATTGGCTTCACGCCAAGTGTCCAGAGCCTGGCCGATCTGGGCGCCCAGGCCGCGTGCGGCCCAGCCCAGATGCGTCTCGAAGATCTGACCGACGTTCATGCGCGACGGCACGCCCAGCGGGTTCAGCACGAAGTCGACGGGAGTGCCGTCTTCCAGGAAGGGCATGTCTTCGGCCGGCAGGATGCGGCTGATGATACCCTTGTTACCGTGACGGCCGGCCATCTTGTCGCCCGGCTGCAGCTTGCGCTTCACCGCAACGAAGACCTTGACCATCTTCAGCACGCCCGGCGGCAGCTCGTCGCCGCGCTGCAGCTTGTCGACGCGATCCTCGAACTTCTCGACGATCAGCTTCACCGCTTCGTCATACTGCGCCTTGACGGCTTCGATGCCGGTCTGGCGGACATCGTCCTCGACCGCGAACTTCCACCATTCGTGACGTTCGACTTCACCCAGCAGAGCCTCGTCGATCACAACGCCCTTCTTGACGCCCTTGGGGGCGGCAGTGGCGGTCTGGCCGATCAGCATTTCCTGCAGACGGTTGAAGGTCGCACGGTTCAGAATGCCGCGTTCGTCCTCACGGTCCTTGGCGAGACGGTCGATTTCCTCCCGCTCGATCGCCATGGCACGTTCGTCCTTGTCGATGCCGTGACGGTTGAACACGCGGACTTCCACGACCGTGCCGGCAACGCCCGGGGGCAGACGGAGCGAGGTGTCGCGCACGTCGCTCGCCTTTTCACCGAAGATCGCGCGGAGCAGCTTTTCTTCCGGGGTCATCGGCGATTCACCCTTGGGGGTTATCTTGCCGACCAGGATATCGCCCGGCTCCACTTCGGCGCCGATGTAGACGATGCCAGCCTCGTCGAGGTTGCGCAGCGCTTCTTCACCAACGTTGGGAATGTCGCGGGTGATGTCTTCCGGACCCAGCTTGGTGTCGCGGGCCATGACCTCGAACTCCTCGATATGGATCGAGGTGAAGACGTCATCCTTCACGATCCGCTCGGAGATCAGGATGGAGTCTTCGTAGTTGTAGCCGTTCCAGGGCATGAACGCGACGAGCACGTTGCGGCCCAGCGCCAGCTCGCCGAACTCGGTCGACGGGCCGTCGGCGATGACTTCGCCGGCCTGCACCAGTTCACCGACCTTCACCAGCGGACGCTGGTTGATGCAGGTGTCCTGGTTGGAGCGCTGGAACTTCTGCAGCGTGTAGATGTCGACGCCCGACTGGCCGGGTTCGACATCGCCGGTGGCGCGGATCACGATTCGGGTCGCATCGACCTGGTCGATGATGCCGGCGCGCTTGGCGGCGATCGCCGCGCCCGAGTCACGAGCCACGGTGCCTTCCATGCCGGTGCCGACGAACGGCGCCTCGGCACGGACAAGCGGCACCGCCTGACGCTGCATGTTCGATCCCATGAGCGCGCGGTTGGCGTCGTCATTTTCCAGGAATGGAATGAGCGAGGCGGCAACCGAGACCAGCTGCTTGGGGCTGACGTCCATCAGGGTGATGTTGTCGCGGGGCGCCATCAGGAATTCGCCGGCTTCACGGGCGGAGATCAGATCTTCCGCCAGGGTGCCGTCGGCGTTCACTTCGGCGTTGGCCTGCGCGATCGTGTGCTTGGCTTCTTCCATCGCCGACAGATAGACGACGTCGTTCGTCACCTTGCTGTCGATCACCTTGCGGTATGGCGTCTCGATGAAGCCATATTTGTTGACGCGGCTGAAGGTGGCCAGCGAGTTGATCAGACCGATGTTCGGGCCTTCGGGCGTTTCGATCGGGCAGATACGGCCATAGTGGGTCGGGTGAACGTCGCGGACTTCGAAGCCGGCGCGCTCACGGGTCAGACCACCCGGGCCAAGGGCCGAAACGCGGCGCTTGTGGGTGACTTCCGACAGCGGATTGGTCTGGTCCATGAACTGCGACAGCTGCGACGAACCGAAGAATTCACGCACAGCGGCCACGGCGGGCTTCGCGTTGATCAGGTCGTTCGGCATCACCGTCGACACATCGACGGACGACATGCGTTCCTTGACCGCACGTTCCATGCGCAGCAGGCCGACGCGATACTGGTTTTCCAGCAGTTCGCCGACGGAGCGGACGCGACGGTTGCCGAGATTGTCGATATCGTCGATCTCGCCCTTGCCGTCCTTCAGGTTCACCAGTTCCTTGACGACGGCCAGGATGTCCTCGACGCGCAGGGTGGTGACCGTGTCCTCGGCATCGAGGTCGAGGCGCATGTTCATCTTCACGCGGCCGACCGCAGACAGGTCATAGCGTTCCGGATCGAAGAACAGGCCGGCGAACAGCGCTTCGGCGGTTTCCTTCGTCGGCGGTTCGCCGGGGCGCATGACGCGATAGATGTCGCTCAGGGCCTGGTCGCGCTCTTCGGCCTTGTCGGCCTTGAGCGTGTTGCGGATCCACGGACCGGTGGTGACATGGTCGATGTCGAGCAGTTCCAGGCGGTCGATGCCCGCCTTGTCCAGCTTTTCGAGGTTTTCAGGGCTGACTTCGTCGCCGGCCTCGATGTAGATTTCGCCGGTCTTCTCGTTGATCAGGTCATAGGCGCTGTAGCGGCCATAGACTTCCTCGGTCGGGATCAGCAGGGTGGCCAGGCCATCCTTTTCCGCCTTGTTGGCGGCACGGGGGCTGATCTTGTGACCGGCGGCGAACACGACTTCGCCCGACTTGGCGTCGACGATGTCGAACGCGGGCTTCAGGCCGCGCCAGGCTTCGGCGGTGTAGGGGATCTGCCAGCCGCCTTCGCCACGGACGAAGACGACCTTGTTGTAGAACTGGCCGAGGATTTCCTCAGCGGTCAGGCCGAGCGCATAGAGCAGCGCGGTGACCGGCAGCTTGCGCTTGCGGTCGATACGCACGTTGACGATGTCCTTGGCGTCGAATTCGAAGTCGAGCCACGAACCGCGGTAAGGAATGACGCGCGCGGCGAACAGATACTTGCCCGACGAGTGGGTCTTGCCACGGTCATGGTCGAACAGGACGCCCGGCGAACGGTGCATCTGCGACACGATGACGCGCTCGGTGCCGTTGACGATGAAGGTGCCGTTCTGCGTCATGAGCGGCATGTCGCCCATGTACACGTCCTGCTCCTTGATATCCAGGACCGAACGGGTTTCGGTGTCGGCATCGACCTCGAACACGATCAGACGCAGGGTGACGCGCATCGGCGCGGCATAGGTGATGCCACGCTGGCGGCATTCCTCGACGTCGAACTTCGGATCTTCCAGCTCATAATGGACGAAGTCCATTTCGGCGGTGCCGGCGAAGTCGCGGATCGGGAAGACGCTGCGCAGGGTCTTTTCCAGGCCCGACACATAGCCGATGGCTGGATTGGAGCGCAGGAATTGTTCGTAGCTCTCCCTCTGGACTTCGATCAGGTTCGGCATCTGCACCACTTCGTGGATGTCGCCGAACACCTTTCGGATGCGCTTCTTCGCGCCGGTGTTGATCGTTGGGAGAGCCTTGGTCGCCATGCGGTTCCTGCCTGTCTGTTCGTCGCGTTTTTTCGCATTGCAGCGAAAATTCAGTCGAGATGCGGCAGAATCGGGGGTGATTCGCACCCCATATTCCACGCAAAAAAGTGCGGGCCGGGACTGTCCGATCCGCACTGCCAGCGTCTTGTTACCCACCAAAAACGCCCAATTCCGCCGGTTTCGTGCGCCATACGAACCGGTCCCCGAGCGAGAAGGGGGACGGCCCATGCCATCCAGGGAGGATGGGTCAAGGCCGATTTCGAATGACCCATATAGGAAAATGGGCGTGGTTTGTGAAGGGGGTCAGGCAAACAAGCCGCGTTCCGCCCGGATCGCCGCGACCAGCCGGTCGAGTTCGGCACTGCTGTTGAACAGGGCTGGGGTCACGCGCAGAACAGGCCCGGATGCCAGCCCGGCTTTGGCGACCACCAGCAACCTGTATTTGTCGAGGAACAGCTTGGCCGCCTGCTTGGCGCCGTCCGGCCCCTTCATGCCGGGCAGACGGAAGCCGGTGACCGCGCCAAAGCGGCTTGGCTCCTGCGGTAGCAATATCTCCAGCCCCGGAACGTCGCGCACCCGGTCGACCCAATAGTCGCGCAGCCGGACGAGATGGCGATATTTCGCCTCCAGTCCGATCGCATCCTGCACGTCGATCGCGCGGGGAATGCTCAGGCGCGCTGCAAAATCGACCGTGCCGGTTGGGATGCGGGCGCGAATATCCTCCGGCCCATGGATGCGGTTGCCAAGCCAGGGGGCAATATCCTGCAGGCGCGCCTTTCGAATATAGATGCCGCCGGTGCCGAGCGGCGCGGCCAGCCATTTGTGCAGCGAGAAGCCGATGAAGTCGGCACCCGTGTCTTCCACGGTGAAGGGCAGGTGGCCGACCGCCTGGGCACTGTCCAGGATCACGTCGACGCCCCGCGCCTTGGCCATGGCGACGATCGCCTTGACCGGTGGCACCAGCCCGTTGCGGTTGGACAAATGGGTGAGCAGCAGCAGCTTCGCGCGCGGCGTTTCCTTCAATATCCTGTCATAGGCTGCCAGGATATTCGCTTCGGTGTGCGGCTCGGGCAGGCTGAAGCGGACGATCCGGGCGCCGCGGCTTTGCTCCAGATAGTCGCAGGCATATTGCATCTCGTCATAATCGACATCGGCATAGATCACTGCATCGCCGGCCTTGAGCAGGGCATAATTGGCGATCAGCGCATAAAGCGCCTCGGTGCCGCCACCCGACAGCGCAATCTCCTCGGTCTGCGCGCCGAGCAGTTTGGCCACCGCCGCGCGCGATCGGTCCAGTTCGGCGTCGCGCGGATGGCCGGGCGCGGCATTGCGCAGGAACAGCGAATTGTTGCGGTTCACCCATTGCGAATAAGCGCGATAGTTCGCCGCCACCGGCCGGGTCATCGCGCCATAATAGGCTGCGTCGAAGGTCGCGAAATTCCGTTCGACATCATAGAGCGGCAGCAACGCACGCTGGGCACCCTCGAAATCGACCATGTCGCCCGAGAAGCGGAAGGGCGCCTCGTCGGGCCAGTCATCCGACGGCCCGGCCGTGGCCGCAGCCGCGCCGTCTGCCGCCAGGCCGACACCGAAAGTGACACCCAGCGCGCCGCCCGCCCGTCCGATAAAGCCCCGTCGCGTAACCATCTTGCCCCCGAAGAATTTCGTGATTTTATACCATAACGTAATCGCGCGCGAAATCCGCCAGCGTCGTCTGCGTCAGGAGCCGGGTGGCGTGACGGGTGTCACCTTCGGTGTCACGATCGGTGGCGCGGCAGGCGGGGTCGGGGCAATCTTGACCGTCTCGAACCGCTCCTTGCGCCGCACCCCATCCAGCGAGGGCGCGATGACTGCGGCTGGTGGCGGCGCTGGCGTGACAGTCGGTACGCGCTGGCGCATGCATTCGGCCTTGGTCGGGCGGGCGAACTGGCTGCAATTCCAGAGCGCGCGCTGCAGTCCGTTGCCGACATAATGGATATAGGCGAAGCTCATCGCCTCAAGCTGGGCGTCGTTGAGCGGCAGGCCGGTGGGGACGGCGCCGCCGCGCCAGCCCATGATCCGGCATTCGGGCCGGCCGGCACAGAAGGTCTCGGCCAGCGCGGGCCAGCTCTCCGGCGGGCTGCTGCGATTCAGCTCGACCAGGAAACTGCGCCCGCCCGGTGCGATCGCGATCAGCCGGACGCCGCCGATCGTCTTGCCCAGCGAGTCCGATCCGATGACGCGTTCCGGCCTGGCGGCCAGCGCGGCGGCGGCTTCGGTCGCCAGCACCGGCGGCATGCCCGGAAGGCCGCTGCCCGGCAGGCCCTGATGCGCGGCGGACAGGCGGGCGATGCGGGCGATCAGCGGCTCGCTGCCCGCTTCGCCCAGGCGGAAGGCGGGCGGCGTGCCCCACCAGCCGCGCCAGCGGAAGAACAGGTGCGTGCCGACCGCGGTGATCTTGTCCAGGCTGCCGCTCCAATAGGGCACGACCCAGTCGGTGTGATAGTGGGTGGCATAGCCGACGGCCTTGAACACCTTGCCGGCGAGAGCCCCGTGCGCAATCTCCCTTGCCCGTTCCCACGCGGCGACGGATGGGGTGCGCGCCAGCGCACCGTCGCACGAGAAGGTGAATTGGCAACCTGTCGTGCGTTCCTGCCCCTGGAATACGACACCGCAGACCGTCTTGGGGAAGGCGGGGTGCCGCACCCGATTAAGCACGACCTGCGCCACCGCCTGCTCGCCAATGGCATCGTCGCCTGCCTCATAAAGCTGGGCCGCTGCCAGGCAGTCGGTGGCACGGGCCAGGTCGGTCTCCGACCCGCGGAACAGGAAAGGCCGGGCCGACGGATTGGGATCGCGCGAGAAAGGGATTTTGGCGTTGAGGTCACGGGCCTGATCGGGGCCGAGCGCAAAGACTTCGACCGGCTCGACGGCTGGCGGGGGAATAGCCGGACGCCGCATCCGCGCGGCGGCAAGGGTGGTCAGTCCGTCACGCTGAATGGCCGCGTCGCCAGCGCGTGGCTGGCTTTCCCAGCCGGCCACCGCCATGGGCAGACCGACGAACAGCAGCAGCCATATCAGCCAGATCGCGCGATGTGGCTGAACGGGGGAAGTGCCGTCGATCATGCCCTATGCTCTGATCCGCTTATTCGGGCAGGAAGTCGGGCACCGAAAGATAGCGTTCGCCGGTGTCATAATTGAAGCCCAGAACGCGGCTGCCGGCAGGCAGTTCCTTCAGCTTCTGCGCGATCGCGGCGAGGGTGGCGCCCGACGAGATGCCGACGAGCATGCCTTCTTCGCTCGCGGCACGGCGGGCATAATCCTTGGCATCGGCCGGATCGACCTGGATCACGCCGTCAAGTATCTGGGTATGCAGGTTTGCCGGGATGAAGCCGGCGCCGATGCCCTGGATCGGGTGCGGGCCGGGCTGGCCGCCGCTGATGACCGGCGACAGGGTGGGTTCGACCGCATAGACTTTCAGGTTCGGCCACTGCTTTTTCAGCACTTCGGCGGTGCCGGTGATATGGCCGCCGGTTCCCACGCCGCTGATCAGCACGTCGATCGGCGCGTCAGCGAAATCGGCGATGATTTCCTGTGCCGTGGTGCGAACATGCACGTCGACATTGGCGGGATTTTCGAACTGCTGCGGCATCCAGCTGTCTGGGGTCTGCGATACCAGTTCCAGCGCCCGTTCGATCGCGCCCTTCATGCCCTTCTCGCGCGGGGTCAGGTCGAAACTGGCGCCATAGGCCAGCATCAGCCGGCGGCGCTCGATCGACATGCTTTCGGGCATGACCAGGATCAGCTTGTAGCCCTTCACCGCCGCGACCATGGCCAGGCCCACGCCGGTATTGCCCGATGTCGGCTCGATGATCGTGCCGCCCGGCTTCAGGTCGCCCGATGCCTCGGCCGCCTCGATCATGGCTAGCGCGATGCGGTCCTTGATCGATCCGCCGGGGTTCGACCGTTCCGACTTGATCCACACTTCAGCGTCCCCGAACAGCCGGTTGACCCGGACATGGGGGGTATTGCCGATGGTTTCGAGAATAGTGGCAGCTTTCATATCGCCTTCTCCTGGCTGGGGTCCGCCTCCCTTAAGTCGGGTGGGTCGAAAGTGCGTGCAAGGCGCAGTTCGGGAAAGAGCCGCGCCCAGAATATCGTGATGAGAATGGCGCCGACGCCACCCCCGATGATCGCAGCGATAGGCCCAACCAACGCGGCAAGGAAGCCCGATTCCGCTTCACCCAGTTCGTTGGAGGCGGAAATGGTCAGTTGCGACAGGCTGGAGACCCGGCCGCGCATCGCATCGGGCGTGTGAATCTGCACCAGCGACTGGCGCACGAACACCGACACCATGTCGGCGCCGCCCAGCACGATCAGCGCGGCGATGCCAGCCTCCACCGCGATGTCGCGCGGCAGGAAGGCGGTGCAGCCAAAGGCGATCGTGGCCAGGCCGAACAGGATGACCGCCGCCAGCATCTTGAGGCCGACCTGTGTCTTCATCGGCCGGAAGGAGAACCAGAGCGCGGTCAGCGCTGCGCCGATCCCCGGCGCGATCGCCAGATGGCCATAGCCGGTCGACCCGACATGCAGGATATCGCGGGCATAGACAGGCAGCAGCGCGGTCGCGCCGGCCAGAAGCACCGCGAACAGGTCCAGCGTGATGGTCGCCAGCACCAGCCGGTTGCCCTTGAGATAAGTGACGCCGTCGATCATCTGGCGGATCGGATGGCGGCCCCGCTGGCGCGGCGGCTGGGGCACCGGGCCGATCATCATCATCGAGATCAGGCCGACCCCGAACAGCGTCGCCGACAGCGCATAGGCGGCCCAGGGCTCGATCGCATAGGCATAGCCGCCCACCGCCTTGCCGAGGATATCGCCCGTCTGCCAGGCGACCGACGATAGCGCGATCGCGGTCGGCAGCACTGCGGGCGGCACCAGATTGGGCGCCAATGCCCCATAGGCCGGGCCGTTGAAGGCGCGGGCGATGCCGACGATGACCGCAATGCCGAAGATCAGCGGCAGGCTGACCCAGCCCTCGTAGGTGGCAAAGGCCAGCACGGCTGCGGCGAGCATCAGCAGCGCGAGCGTCAGCCGGGTGATGATCCGCCGGTCGAAATGATCGGCCACCCATCCGGTCACCGGCGTCAGGAAGAAGAGCGGCAGGAACTGCGCCAGGCCGATGAGGCCCAACTGCGCCGATGCCTCGCCCGTGCTCATCGTCTCCCGCGCGACATTATAAGCCTGCCAGGCCAGCAGGATCATCATGCTGTATTGCGCCAGCGTGGCGCAGAAACGGCCGACCAGATAGGCGCGGAAATTGCCGAAATGGAGCGGATGGGGCGCGGCTGCAGAGGAAGACATGGCTGCGCTCTAGCCTTATCCCGTGGCGGATAGCAACGGGCCGGACATAATCGACCGGCCCCTTTCCATCCTTATTTGAACAGGCTGCCCAATATGCCGCGCACCAATTGGCCGGCGATGCCGCCGCTCGAGGACTTGCGGCTCGATCCACCGAACACGGCGCGCCCCAGTTCATTGGCGACCTGACGTCCGACCGAGGACGCCGCTGAACGGGTCGCCGACTGGACGGCCTTGTCCAGGCTGCTGGGCTTGGCGGCCTCGCGTGCGGCGGCAGCGTCGCGTCGGGCCTGTTCCTTCAATTCCTGTTCGCGCTGCTTGGCTTCGACTTTGGCCTGGGCAGCGGCAGCCCTGTCGGCTTCCGCCTTGGCCTTGGCGGCCTGGGCGGAGGCAGCGGCCGCCTCGCCGCGCGCGGCCAGGATTTCTTCGGCGGATTCGCGGTCGACCGCGGTGTCATATTTGCCTTCGCAGGGCGAGATCGACTGGATGATTGCCCGCTCCTTGGCGTCGACCGGGCCGAGGCGCGAGCGGGGCGGGGCGATCAGCGTGCGCTGAACCACGCCCGGCGCGCCATCCTCCTGCAACAGCGACACCAAAGCTTCACCGGTCTTGAGTTCGGTGATCGCGGTCTCGATGTCGAGATCGGGGTTGATGCGGAAGGTGTCGGCCGCCGCCTTGATCGCCTTCTGGTCGCGCGGGGTGAAGGCGCGCAATGCATGCTGCACCCGGTTGCCGAGCTGGCCGGCGATCGCTTCGGGAATGTCGATCGGGTTCTGGGTGACGAAATAGACGCCGACGCCCTTGGAACGGATCAGGCGCACCACCTGCTCGATCTTGTCCTGCAATGCCGCCGGCGCGTCGTCGAACAGCAGATGGGCCTCGTCGAAGAAGAAGACCAGCACCGGCTTTTCCGGATCTCCCACCTCGGGGAGTGTCTCGAACAATTCGCTCAGTAACCACAGCAGGAAGGTGGCGTAGAGCTTCGGGCTCTGCATCAGCTTGTCGGCGGCGAGGATGTTCACATAGCCGCGCCCCTTGTCATCCACCTTCAGGAAGTCGTGGATTTCGAGCGCGGGCTCGCCGAAGAAATGGTCGCCGCCTTGGGTTTCGAGCTGGAGCAACTGGCGCTGGATCGCGCCGACGCTGGCTTTGGTCACATTGCCGAAGCGGGCCGAGAGCATGTCGGCATGCTCCGCGCAATAGGCGAGCATCGCCTGCAGATCGCCCAGGTCGAGCAGCAGCAGCCCTTCCTCGTCGGCATATTTGAAGGCGATGTTGAGCACGCCTTCCTGCGTGTCGTTGAGGCCCATCAGCCGGGCCAGCAGCAACGGTCCCATCTCGCTGACCGTGGTGCGGATCGCGTGACCCTGTTCGCCATAGAGATCCCAGAAGATCGCGGGATTGTCGGCATAGCTGTAATCAGTGATGCCGATTTCCTTGGCGCGCGATACCAGCTTGTCGGCATTTTTGGCCGTCGGCGATCCGGCCATGGCAATGCCCGACAGGTCACCCTTCACATCGGCCACGAACACGGGGACGCCGAGCGCCGAGAAGCTTTCGGCGATGCCCTGCAATGTCACAGTCTTGCCGGTGCCGGTCGCGCCGGCGATCAGGCCATGGCGATTGGCCCGGCGCAGGTTCAGATACTGGGGGATGCCGCCGTCCTTTTCGGGCGCGCCCAGACCAAGGAAGATGCCGTCGCTCATGGGCTTATGCTCCTCAAAAACGGGTCGGGCCGCGCCCGCCGGACTGTCCGCTCCTTCTTAGAAGGGAGGCAGGCAATCCGGCAAGCGCGGCCCGTAACGATTGTCGCTTTCGCTGCTTTTATCGAAGTTAGACGAACTTACTTCGTTGAACTTCGATATAGCCCGCGCGGCGTTTGAGCGTTTCAAGCTGCTGATGCGTAAGCATCATAGCAGCTTGTCATCATTTGTCGCGCAGGCGGATGGGCAGGAACAAGGGCGCCTGGCCGCGACGCAGCACCTGCAGCAGGATGGCGTTGCGGCCCTGGGCCGACACGGCCTTCACCTGGGCGTCCAGGTCCGCCTGGGTCAGGACCGGGCGGTTGTTGGCCGACAGGATCACGTCGCCGCGACGCAGGCCCTTGGCGCCGGCATCGGTCGACCCGTCGACGGCAGTGATGACGATGCCGCGCGTGTCGCCGGCAACGCCCAACTGGCGGGTGATGCTGGGGGTCAGCGGGATGGCGGAGATGCCCAGCGACTTCTGGGCTGCCTGGGTGTCGCTGCCTTGCTCGCCCTGCTGGCTGAAATCATCATCCTGCGGCTGAGCGAAATTGTTGAGTTCGTCTTCGCTCGGGCGTTCGCCCACGATCGCATTCAGGGTCATGCGCTGGCCGTTGCGCAGCAGCACAATCGGCACGCTCGCCCCGATCTTGCTGTTGGCGACGATCGACGACAGATTCTGGTCCGGGGTCACTTCCTGACCGGCGACGCTGACGATCACGTCGCCCGCCTTGATACCGGCCTTCTCCGCGCCCTTGCCGGGTTCGACGCCCTGCACGAACTCGCCGCGATTCTTGGCCAGGCCGAGCGAATCCGCCATGTCCTCGCCCAGCGGGCTGATCTGCACGCCCAGATAGCCGCGCTTGATGCTCTGGCCCTGGCGCAGGGTTTCGACGATCGGTGCGGCCTGTTCGGATGGGATGGCGAAGCCGATGCCGACATTGCCGCCCGAGGGCGACAGGATCTGGCTGTTGATGCCGATCACATTGCCGCGCATGTCGAACATCGGGCCACCGCTATTGCCCTGGTTGATCGACGCGTCGGTCTGGATGAACTTGTCATAGGTGCCGCCGGTGCCGCGATGCACGGCGGAAATGATGCCTGCGGTCACGGTGCCCGACAGGGCGAAGGGGTTGCCGATCGCAACGACCCAGTCACCCACGCGCGCCTTGGTGCTGTCACCGAACTTGACGAAGGGCATGGGCTTCTTCGCGTCGATCTTCAGCACGGCCAAGTCGGTCGCCGGGTCGCGGCCGATCAGCTTGGCGGGATATTCTTCCTTGTTGGTCAGCGTGACGGTGATGCTGTCGACGCTCGCGCCTTCGGCACCGGCCGACACGACGTGATTGTTGGTGACGATATAGCCATCGGCCGAGATCAGGAAACCCGAGCCGAGCGATTGGGCCTGGCGGGTTTGCGGCTTGGCGCCGCCACCCTGGCCGAACAGGTCGCCAAAGGGCGTGCCGGCAAAGGGATTCTGCACGGTGACGCGCTGCTTGGTCGAGATATTGACTACGGCCGGCTGCAGCTTTTCGACCATGTCGGCCAGGCTCGCCGGCGCGCCGGCGGGGGCTGCGGCCTGCAAGCCCTCATTTTGCGCGGTCTGTGCGCCGACATTGGAACTGGTCGTGACGGCGATGGCGGTGCCGCCGAGCAGCAGGGCGCCGGTGATGGCATAAGCGTAACGCACTCGTGACGGTCCTCTTCAGAAATTCGGGAGCGGGAAGGGCGGGACTCTCGGGGAGTCTTTCGATGCGCCGCCCTGCCTTAACCGATATTGAATGACACTGGTTCCGTAATGATCCCGAAGCCTGCCGATTAGCGGCCCTGGAACTGCTTCAGGAACTCATTGTCCTTCGACAATACCATCGTCGTGCCGCCCGGACGATCCGGGGCAAAGGTGTAGCGATAGGCCTGCATGGCACGATAGAAATCGTAGAAATTCGCGTCCTTGCCAAAGCTTTCGGCATAGATGCGGGCGGCATTGGCGTCGGCTTCTGCGCGGATGATCTGCGCCTGCTTCAGGCCCTGGGCACGGATCGTCAACGCTTCCTGCTTGCGCGCCGTACTCATGCGGGTGAACGCGCTTTCGAGCGGCGTGCCGTCGGGCAGGTCGGCGCGCTTGATCCGCACGTCGACGATCTCGGCGCCATATTGGCGGGCGACCCGGTCAAGCCCGGCCTCGATATTCTGCATCACCTGGCCGCGTTCGGGGCTGAGCAGGGCCGCGAAGGGCCGCTTGCCCAATTCGTTGCGCAGCGCCGAACCCAGGATCGGGCGCAGCGCATCCGACACCTTCTCCTCGCTGCCGGCCGAAATATACATGCGCAGCGGATCGACGATGCGATAGCGGGCAAAGGCGTCGACCTGCAGGCGCAACTGGTCGGTCGACAGCACCTGCTGGCGCTCCATCTCGACCGAGAGCACGCGCTTGTCGATCCAGACGATCTGGTCGAAGAAAGGCACACGCAGGATGACGCCGGCGCCGGTCTTGCCGAAATCCTCGTTCGGGCGATACCGATTGATGATCTGCTTGGGCTCGCCGAAGCGGACGATCACGCCCTGCCGGGTTTCCGGCACGATGGTGACGACGCTGCCGACCAGGATCAGCAGGATGATCGCCGCGATGGCGAGGGCGATGGGGTTGCGCAGGCTCACTGGCCGTCCTCCGTCGCGTTGGCACCCGACTGGGGCGTTGCCGCCTGCGCCCGGCGCTTGAGTTCGGGCAGGGGCAGGTAGGGGGTGACGTTGCCGCTTTCGACGATCGTCTTGTCGACGGTGGACAGGACACCCTCCATGGTTTCGTAATACATGCGCCGGCGGGTCACGTCGGGCGCCAGCCGATATTGTTCATAGACCTTGTCGAAGGCGGCTGCCTCGCCCTGCGCCTTGGCCGTCACCTGCTGGGCTGCGGCGCGGGCCTCGTTGAGGTAGGTCTGGGCAGTCTGCTGCGCGGCAGACACTTCCTTGAAGGCGTCGTTGACTGCGGCCGGCGGATCGGCCTGCTTGATTGCGACGCCCTGGACGCGAATGCCGGAGCGATAGCCGTCAAGAATTTCCTGCATCCGCTGTTCGACCTGCTGCTCGATCTCACTGCGGCCGGCGCCCAGCGCATCGTCCAGGCTGACGCTGGCGACGACCGAACGCATGGCGCTCTCGGCGACTTCGCGGATCGACGCGTCCGGGTCGGCCAACTGGAACAGGTAGAGTTCGGGATTACGGATGTTCCAGCGCACCGAATAAGCGAGGTCCACGATATTCTGGTCGCCGGTCAGCACCAAATTCTCGCTCTCCGCGCTGGCCGAGCCGATATCGATCGTGCGAATTTCCTCGACATCGACCGTGCGTACCGCTTCGAACGGGGCGGGCAGGGTCAGGCTGATGCCGGGCGACAGGGTGCGGCTATATTTGCCGAGCAGCGTCACGACGCCGCGTTCCTGGGGACCGACCCTATGGAAACTGGTCAGCACCAGCCACAATATCACAAGGATGCCGACGGCGATCGGCCACAACGCCTTGCCGCTGGCACGCGGCGGCAGGCCGCCAAAGCCGCCGCCCTGGCCGAAGCTCTCGCGGCTCTTGCGCAGCAGTTCCTCGATCGCGGAGGGGGATTTGCCGCCGCCCGGCTTGCCGGGCTGGGTCCAGGGATTGCGGGGGCCACCATCGTTGCCCCCGCTCTTGCCTGGTCCGTCATTGCCCTCAGGCCCGTCACCTTTGCCGCCCCAGGGGCCCTGGGCCATGGCGCTCACGATGCCGGGCATCCACCCGAATAGTCTTCTCATGTCATCTCTATAGGAACGGCCGCACGCGAAAAACAGTGCCCTTAACGACGATTATTGCCTAGAGGGCCAAGTCATGACCGATATCGATGATTTTGCCGCCCGCCTGAAGACGCTGACCGATGGTCGTGCCAGCACGCCGCGCGTCAAGGATGGGGTGTTGAGCCTGGCACTTAACGTGGGCGGTCTGGCGCCCGAACGGCGCGATGCCGTGGCAGCCGCCATTCGCGAGGGCGGCCTGATGCTGCCGGGCGTCACCGACGTGCGTATCGCCATGACGGCCGAGCGCCGCGCGCCGCGCATCATCGCCGTGGCGTCGGGCAAGGGCGGGGTGGGCAAGTCGACCCTGTCGGCCAATCTTGCCATCGCTTTGTCGCGGCTGGGTCACAAGGTCGGTCTGGTCGATGCCGACATCTATGGCCCGTCGCAGGCGCGGCTGCTCGCCAGCGAGGACCAGAAGCCGCAGGCGCGCGAAAAGCGCCTCTTCCCGGTCAAAAGCCCGCTCGGCATTCCGATGCTGTCGATGGCGCATCTGGTCGATCCGGGCAAGGCGCTGGCCTGGCGCGGGCCGATGGTCGGCAATGCGCTGGGGCAGTTGATCGACGCCGACTGGGGCGACACCGAACTGCTGGTCATCGACCTGCCGCCGGGCACGGGCGACATCCAGCTGACCATGCTTCAGAAGCACAAGCCGGCGGGCGCGGTGATCGTTTCGACACCGCAGGATCTGGCGCTGATGGATGCGACCCGCGCGATCAGCCTGTTCGAACAGGCGCAGGTGCCGATGATCGGGCTGGTCGAGAATATGGCCGGCTATGCCTGCCCGCATTGTGGCGAAGTGTCCGACCCGTTCGGTTGCGGTGGCGCGGAAGCGGCGGCCGGCGAGCTTGGCCTGTCCTTTATCGGCCGCATCCCGCTGGCAATCGACATTCGCAAGCGCTCCGACGCGGGTGATCCGCCGGCGGCCGGCGAAGGGCCGCATGCCGATGCCTTCCGCGCCGTCGCCGAAAAGGTCGCGGCCTGGCTGGCGAAGGCCGCCTGATCAGAGGCTGAGGTGCAGGAACTGGTTGAAGGCGCTCGCGCGATATTCGCCGAACGCCTCGCCATTCACGAAACCATTCCGGCGATAGAGCGTCAGCGCCGGATCGAAGGCCGCGCCGCTGCCGGTTTCCAGGCTGAGCCGGGTCATGCCCCGTTGCCGTGCCTGCCCGATGATATGGCGCAGCAGGGCTGCCGCCACGCCTCGGCGCAGATGATCGGGATGGGTGCGCATCGACTTGAGTTCGCCCTGACCCCCGACCAGATCGCGCAGCGCGGCGACGCCGGCGATCTGGTCGCCATCCCAGGCGGTCCAGACGCAAATGCCCGGCTGCTGCAATCCCGACAGGTCGAGCGCGAAGACGCTTTCTGATGGTGATTCCGCCTGCATGCCGGCCAGATGGATGGCCAATAGCGCGCGTGTCGGCGCGCCGCTCAGATCGTCTTCGCGAATATCGAACATCGGCAGGGTCTAGCCGTGGCGCGTGCGGTGCGCCACGGCCAAGTCCGGCTTATTTGACGTTGATCTCCAGCGACGGGTCGACCATCGACCGGCGCGGCGCTGGCCGGGCGGCCGGCAATGGCGCGGCGCGGGGCGCGGGCGAGTAGCTGGCGGGGATCGGTGCCGGCTGGCCCAGCATGGGCGCAGGACGACGCGGCGGCGCCAGCGCGATCTCATTCTGGGTGAATGCCTGCAGTTCCCGGCCGGCCGGGATGATCGCGGTCTTGCCGGTGATGAAGCCTGCGAACACGCCGGCCGCGATCACGCCGCCGATGGTCGCGGCGGTATTGCCCTCGCCCTCCTGACGGAAGCTGCCCTTGATCGGGATGCGGCGCCCGGCGACTTCGATATAGCGCAGTTCGATATTCATCTTGCCCGACTTGCCGAACGCGCCCTTGCCGGTCAGCCAAGTCACTTCGCCCACGGCGCGGGCATTCATCGGGATGACGACATAGCCATCGACCATCACCGGATCGGCGACCGACAGGTCGAACATCGACCCTTCCTTGGCGGTTTTGCTGGACAATTCGCTGTTCATGCGCAGCATGACGGCGGTGTTGGCGGGCAGGACCATGGCCGGACTGGCCTCGGGCGCCTGCATGACGGGCAGCGGCGCATCGGCTTGTGCCAGCAGCGGCTGGGCAGTCGTAGCCATAATGGCAAGCGCGGCAATGACGACAGACTTCATCTCAGACCCCCTGGATACGGCCCGTCCCCACCGGCCGGCGCGAATCGCGCATTGCCGGACCTAGCCGGATGCTGCTTAGGAATTGGTTAGGACCGGGGCGGGCCAAGCCCCTTGTTCGCGCCTTCGCCCTGCCCATATCGGGGAACGGAACAGGAGGACCGCCATGCCGCTCACCGCCGCGCAGGATATTGCCGATCTGCTCAACGAAACCCGGACCATCGCACTGGTCGGCATTTCCGATCGCCCCGACCGGCCGAGCTACAGCGTGATGAAGACGCTGCAGGATCATGGCTATCGGGTGCTGCCGGTCAATCCGCAGATCGCCGGCGAACATGTCCATGGCGAATTCGTCTGGGATCGGCTGTCCGACATCGGCGTGCGGATCGACATGGTCGACATCTTCCGGCGTAGCGAGGCTGCGGGCGAGGTGGTGGATCAGGCGATCGCCGCCGGCGCCAAGTCGGTCTGGATGCAGTTGGGGGTGATTGATGCCGATGCCGCGGCCCGTGCCGAAGCGGCGGGGCTCAAGGTCGTGATGGACTATTGTCCCGCGATTGAGATCCGACGGCTTGGCCTTGCGCCGATCGCGGCGGATTAGCCCTAGGCAGCACGGCACCGCGCCTCTATCAGCAAGGCCATGGCGCGGACACCGTTGAAACGACGCAAAGACAGAGGTTTGAGCGACAGAGGTGTGAGCCGTCGCACGCTGCTGGTCGGTGGCGGCGCGGCAGCGGGACTGGTTCTGGCCTGGGCGGCCTGGCCGCGCAGCTATCGGCCCAACCTCAATGTCGGGCCGGGTGAACAGGTGTTCGACGCCTTCCTCAAGATCGACCGGGCGGGACAGGTGATCGCCATCGTGCCGCAGACCGAAATGGGGCAGGGGATCACCACCATCCTGCCGCAGATAATGGCCGACGAACTGGGCGCCGACTGGCGCACCGTCGCGGTGCAGAGCGCGCCGATCAGCCCGCTCTATGCCAACGGCCTGCTGGCGCGTGATTGGCTGGCGAGCGACTGGACCCGCGTGGCGGGCGATGCCGGCAATTGGGCGATCGACCAATATGCGACGCGCAGCGCGCTGATGCTGACCGGGGCGGGCACGTCGGTGCCGATGTTCCATGACGCCTATCGTCGGGCCGGTGCGGCAGCGCGCGTGCTGCTGTGCAAGGCGGCGGCGGCGCGCTGGGGCGTGCCCTGGGAAAGCTGCGACATCCAGAATGGCATCATTACCGACGGGGCCGAGCGCAAGCTGCGGCTGGGCGATGTGGTGGAGGATGCCGCCGATTTCACCCTGCCCGACATCCTGCCCTATCGACAGGGCAATGACGGCCGGCTGGCCGGGCAGGATCTGCCGCGGCTCGACACCCCATCCAAGATCGACGGTAGCCATAATTTCGCCGCCGACATCCGTCTGCCCGACATGGTCTTCGCCTCGATCCGGCAGGGGCCGATCGGCGACGCCGTGCTGAAGGATGCGCGCGATGCCGAGGCGCAGAAGATTACCGGCTTCCTGAAACTGGTGCGCACCGAGCGCTGGATCGCGGCGGTCGGCACAAACTGGTGGGCGGCGAACCGTGCGCTCGACCTGATTGATCCCAGCTTCACCCTGCGGGGCACGCCGGTCGACAGCGGCCGCATCGATGCGGCGCTGGAGGATGCCTTTTCCGGTGATGCCGGTCGGCGCCTCTATGTGCAGGGCGACCTGTTGCCGGTGTTCGAGAAGGCGACGATCCTGGCCAGCGAATATCAGGTCGATCCCGGCCTGCATCTGGCGCTGGAGCCGATGTGCGCGACGGCGCGGGTGACGGAGGAGGGCACCGAAGTCTGGATCGCGACGCAGGCGCCCGCGCTGGCCCGCGCCGCGATCGCCGATGCGCTCGGTCTGTCGGATAGCGCGGTGACGCTCTACCCGCTCCATGCCGGCGGCGCGACCGGACGGCATATGGACTGGGAGGCGGGCGTGCAGGCGGCGCTGATCGCGCGCGATGTCGGCCGCCCGGTGCAACTGCTCTGGTCGCGGCTGGAGGATGTGATCCAGGATCGGCCCGGCGCGCCGGCCCATGCCCGCATGGCGGCCAAGCTGGGCCGTGGTGGCATGATCGAGGGATGGCTCGCCAAGGTGGCGGCCCCCTGCGCCATGACCCAGACCTGGTCGCGCATCGCCCATGGCAAGCTGCCGCATGATGCCGCCGCCGAAGCGGGGGACAAGGCGACGCGGCTGGCCGTGGCCGGCATGGTGCCGCCCTATGCCATTCCGAACTGGGCGGTGGATCATTATCCTGCTGACGTTGGCCTGCCGCTCGGTTTCATGCGCGGTAATGCGCATCTCCATGGCACCTTCTTCACCGAATGCTTCCTCGACGAGCTTGCCCATCTGGCGGGGATCGAGGCGATGTCCTTCCGCATCCAGATGCTGGGCGGCAACCCACGCCTCGCCCATTGTCTCTCCACGGCGGCAGCGATGGGCGGCTGGCAGGGGGGCATTGCCGGCAGCGGGCAGGGGATCGCCGCGCATATGATGAACGGCGCTTATGCGGCCGTGATGGTCGAGGCGGGGATCGAGGGCAACACGCTCAGCGTGCGGCGGATGGTCGCGGCGGTGGATTGTGGCGATCAGGTCAATCCCGATATCGCGCGGCAGCAGATAGAAAGCGGGCTGATCCATGGCCTCGCGCTCGCCATGGGGGCGTCGGTGCCCTATGCCGGTGGCATGCCGACGCGCGCCATGCTGGGGCGGATGAACCTGCCGCGGCTGGGCGATATTGGAGAGGTCAGCGTGGAACTGATCCGCAGCACCGCCGATCCGGCCGGCGTCACCGACCTTGGCGCACCGCTTGCCGCGCCGGCGATCGCCAATGCGCTCTTCACCGTCACCGGGCAGCGATTCCGCAGCCTGCCGATCATGGGGAATGGCTGATGCTGCCGGCTGATCATCCGTCCATTGCCACGCCGAGGGTAGGTGTCCTGCTGATCAATCTGGGCACGCCCGATGCGCCCGATCCGGCTTCGGTCCGCCGCTATCTCGCCGAATTCCTGTCCGATCCGCGCGTCGTGGAAATTCCCAGGCTGATCTGGCAGCCGATCCTGCATGGCGTGATCCTGACGACCCGGCCCAAGAAGTCGGCCCATGCCTATCAGCAGGTGTGGATGACGGAGGGATCGCCGCTGGCGGTCCATACACGGGACACGGCGGCGGCATTGCAACGCGCGATGGGACAGGATGCCGTGGTCGACTGGGCGATGCGCTACGGCAATCCTTCCATTGCCAGTCGGTTGGCGGCGATGAAGGCGCAGGGCTGCGAGCGTATCCTGCTGGCCCCGCTCTATCCGCAATATTCCGCCGCGACGACGGCGACGGCGCTCGATGCCGCCTTCGCCGCCATGGCGAAGATGCGGTGGCAGCCGGCGGTGCGCAGCTTGCCGCCCTATCATGACGATCCGGCCTATATCGAGGCGCTCAGGCTATCGATCACGCAGCAGATCGCGGCACTGGACTTCAAGCCCGATGCGCTGCTGGCCAGTTTTCACGGCATGCCCGAGCGTACCTTGCATCTGGGCGATCCCTATCATTGCCATGCGGTGAAGACGGTGCGCCTGTTGCGGGAGGCGCTGTCACTGCCCGTTCATATGAGCTTCCAGTCGCGCTTTGGACGGGCCAAATGGCTGGAACCGGAGACCGAAGCGACGCTCACCAGATTGGTGAAGGAAGGTGTCCGGAACATTGCTGTCGTGACACCCGGATTTTCGGCAGATTGTCTGGAAACCCTAGAGGAAATAGGTCTTCGCGCGAAAGAAGTTTTTTTAGCGGAAGGCGGCGAAAAATTTGCCTTTTTACCCTGTCTAAACGCATCTCCCGAAGCTATCACCCTCTACCAGCGGCTGGTTGGCCGCGAGCTTTCAGGATGGGTAGACCAGAGGGTCTAACACAGGAGAGGACAGGCGCATGTCGAGAGTAGCGATCGTGACCGGCGGAACCCGCGGTATCGGGCAAGCCATCAGCCTGGCGCTCAAGGAAATGGGATATACGGTTGCCGCCAACTATGCCGGCAACGAGGAAAAGGCCAAGGCCTTCACCGACGCCACCGGTATCGCGACCTTCAAATGGGATGTCGGCGATCATCAGGCTTGCCTGGATGGCTGCGCTGCCGTGGCGGAAGCGCTCGGCCCGGTCGACATCGTCGTCAACAATGCCGGCATTACGCGCGACGGCGTGCTCGCTAAAATGAGCTTCGACGACTGGAACGAGGTCATGCGCATCAACCTTGGCGGTTGCTTCAACATGGCCAAGGCGACCTTTGGCGGCATGCGCGAGCGCGGCTGGGGCCGCTTCGTCAATATCGGTTCGATCAACGGCCAGGCCGGCCAATATGGCCAGGTCAACTATGCCGCCGCCAAGTCGGGCATCCATGGCTTCACCAAGGCGCTGGCGCAGGAAGGTGCGAAGTTCGGCATCACCGTCAACGCGATCGCACCCGGCTATATCGACACCGACATGGTTGCCGCCGTGCCGGCACCGGTGCTGGAAAAGATCGTCGCCAAGATTCCGGTCGGCCGTCTGGGTCAGGCGCATGAAATTGCCCGCGGCGTCGCCTTCTTCTGCAGTGATGAAGGCGGCTTCGTGACCGGCAGCACGCTGTCGATCAACGGCGGCCAGCACATGTATTGATGGCCAAGGGCGATGCTTCCGATGGCGCAGCCGCGTCCGGGGCGTCGCCCTTTGCCCCACCGGTCAAGCGCAGCGTGACCATTGCCGGGCACCAGACCGCAATCAGCCTGGAGCCGATTTTCTGGCAGGCACTGCGCGATGCCGCTGCCGAGGCCGAATTGCCGATCAATGCGCTGATCGCCCGGATCGACGTGGCGCGGATAGCGGCCGGCGATCCGCCCAATCTGGCCAGCGCCATACGCTGCTGGCTGTTTGCCCGGACGATGCAGGCGGATTCCTCCAACGCCTGACTGTCTCTGTTGCCGTTCCTGCATTGCTATAGCGTTTCTTCCGGACTTCTGCGCCGGGGCGAAATGCGCTAGGGGCCTGCGAATGAAATTGATTCGCATTAGGGTCCGCTGTATCGCGATCCTGGGCTGACGGATGGAGGACGGGCAATGCTGCAGGCGGCACAGGGCAGGGCGGAGGTCTATGCGACCGATTTCGCCGATGTCGGTGACGATCGTCCGATGCCCGTCGCCGGGATTGCCGCCATCGCCGTTCCGGTCGAGCGCTATGGCGCCCGTCGCGGCCCCAACCTGCCGGCCATTGCCGCCATATTGGTCGTGCATGCGCTGCTGATCGGCGCGCTGATCCAGGTGCGCAATCATGTCGTCCGAGCCGAAGAGGCGAAGCTGACGGTGGTGAACCTGTCGCCACCCCCGCCGCCGCCCGCCGCCGAAGCGCCCCCGCCGCCGCCATCCCAGCCCCAGGTCGTGGCGCCGCCGCCGATCGTCCAGACGCCGGTGCCGCCGGTGCAGATCGCCACCACGCCCGATCCGGTCCCCGTGCCGTCGCCGGTCGCCGTGTCGGCCCCGCCATCGCCGCCGGCACCCGCCGCGCCGGTCATGGCTGCCGCTGCCCCCTCGGTCGTGCAGGCCGGCGATATCGGCGCGCAGATGGTGTCGGGCAAGCCGCCCCGTTATCCGATCGACAGCCGGCGCAAGCGCGAGCAGGGCACCGTCGTGCTGGCGCTGGTGGTGGGCACCGATGGTGGGGTCGAGAGCATCGGCATTGCCCGTAGCAGCGGCTTTGCGCGGCTGGATGATGCCGCGCGCGACGCGGTCAAGCATTGGCGCTGGCGCCCGATCATCCGCGATGGCCAGGCCGTGCGGGTCAAAGGGGTGGTCGAAATCCCCTTCATGATCCGCGCCACTGCCGCCTGATCCCGCTTTTTTTCCGATAGTCGGCAATGGACAAGACCAGCGTGCGCGTCGGTCGCCCAGGAGAAGTTTTGCATGTTGATCGTCGTCCCCGACCTGCTCGACGCCGCCGGTGTCGCGCATATCCGCGCGCTCATTGATGCGGCGCAATGGGTCGATGGAAATGTTACCTCCGGCCATCAGTCGGCGCTGGCCAAGCGCAACCTGCAATTGCCCGAAACCGCGCCGGAAGCGCGCCAGGCCGGGCAGATGATCCTCGATGCGCTTGGCCGGTCGCCTCTGTTCATCGCTGCCGCGCTGCCGCTCAAGATCTTTCCGCCCCTGTTCAACAGCTATGCCGGCGGGCAGGCGTTCGGCACCCATGTCGACAATGCTGTGCGCATCCAGGCCGGCACCGGCTTTCGTGTCCGATCCGACCTGTCGATCACCGTCTTTCTGGAAGAGCCGGAAAGCTATGAGGGCGGCGAGCTGACGATCGAGACCCATTTCGGCGTGCAGCAGGTGAAGCTGCCGGCGGGGCAGGCGGTGCTCTATCCCTCCTCCTCGCTGCATCGGGTCGAACCGGTGACGCAGGGCCGGCGCGTCGCCAGCTTCTTCTGGATGCAGTCGATGATCCGCGACGATGCCGCGCGCCAGATGCTGTTCGATCTCGACAGTTCGATCCAGCAACTGGCGCTCGATCGCGGCCATGACGATGCGCAGGTGATCCGCCTGACCGGCGTCTATCATAATCTGCTGCGCCGCTGGGCCGACGCCTGAAGGACGCTCATTGCCGGGGCACAGTGACGCGACAGTGCCGAAGTTCACAGTGTCGTCGCGTGATTCGGGCCAAATGCACCGCAAACGCCCCTGATATGCGCCGGTGAGGCGACGGACGCGCGTCGCCTGGGTCAGAACTGCATCACGGTGATGCGTCGATCGGGTCACGCCGACGCGCCTGTGAAGCGACGATCGGGTCACTGTCCGCCATGCCCCGTGCGGGGGCTGGCGGGCTGGGCAGGGCGCAGAAAGTGATCCATCCCGCAGGATAGATCAGAGAAAATCCAAATAGGACAGGCGGCAGGACGGATAGTCCCGCCGCCGTCCCTGACGATGAGTCAGTCCAGCGGCTTTGGTGCGCCCGTCCCCATGTAGCGGGACAGGTTGTAATGAAGGCTGGCGACCGCCCGCTCCATATAGGGGTTGGGCTGGGTGCCGCGGAAGCCGACATTCTTCATGCCCTGCTGCACTGCCTGCATATTGGTGAAATCCTGCTGCAGCACCGGCGGCCACTCCTCGGCGCTGGTATATTCCCATTCGGTGGCGGGCGTTTCCGCGTCTGGAAAGAGTTCATAGACCGCCGCCTCGAAAATGCACTTGTCCGGGTCCGCGCCATAGGGGCGGGCGGAATAGCAGAGCATGTTGTTGACGGCATGGCCGATCTGGAAATTGGGGAAGATCTGCCAGGCGGTGCCGCTCTTGGCGGTATGGGCGGGTTCGACCACGGGCCAGAAGACGCCGCGCTTCTCATCATCGGCGCGGGCGGTCGCGAGCCAATGCTGTAGCACCTGCGGCGCGGGCGTACCCTCGGGCAGTTCGTCCTTCAGCCGCTGCGCGGCGGCGACCAATGTCATGGTCGTGTTGGTATTGGCATTTTCCCAGGTGAAAAGCTGCATCTCCGCCGTCGACAGGCGCGGGTCTTCGCCTGATCCGATGCGCAGCTTGGCCTGATTCTCGTCCATATTCTTGGGCGCTTCATAGCCGATATTGGTGTGCAGCCCATGTTTGCGCGCCCAGCCGCGAAATTCGCCAAAGGCGTTGAATTCGGGATGGGTGGTCTGGACATGATAGGTCTCGCTGAACGCCTCCATCGCGACCTTCCAGTTGCAGTCGAAGATGATCCATTTGCGCCAGCGATAGCGCATATTCTGAAGGCCGAAGGGATCGAGCATGTCGGGCACGACGCCCAGATAATCGGCGAGCGGGCCGCAATCGGGATCGAGATTGATCCACGCCCATCCGCCCCATATGTCGACGCTGACCTTGCCCAGCGCGGTGCGCTGCGCCGTCAGCTTGCCCTGCCAGTCGTCGGCATGGTTGGCGAAGGTGCATTGGCCCTGGCGGTCGAAGGTCCAGCCATGGAAGCCGCAGATGATCGACTTGCGGTTGCCGCGCGCGTTGCGCTGGCCCGCCGGGGTATCGATCAGACGGCGACCGCGATGCGGGCAGACATTATGATAGGCGCGCAGTTCATCCGGCCCGGTGCGCATGATGATGACCGAATCTTCAAGAATGTCATAGGTGACGAAATCGCCGACATTGGGGATATCCTCCAGCCGGGCCGCCTGCAGCCAGACCTTGCGCCACAGCCGCTCCTGCTCGGCGCGAGCGTAATCCTTCGAAACATAGGCTTCGACCGGGACGATGACCGGCTCGATCAGATCCTCGCCGGGCGTGCCGATGCTGCTGATCTCGTTCATGGCCTATTCCTTCTCCATTTCACCCTTTTGCCATGCCCGCGTCACCCGGACTTGACGATTTCAGACAGTCGGGCTCAGCGCCCGGACCATTGTGGTTTGCGTTTTTCAGCGAAGGCGCGCGGTCCTTCCTGCGCGTCCTCGCTGTTGTAGGTATGTTCGGAGGCAGCGCGGGCGGCCTGTAGCGCGGCGGCACGGCCCATCTCGGTCGCCAGCATCACCGTGTCGCGCCCGGCCTTCACCGACAAGGGGGCGCCCTCCAAAATCTCCGCCGCCAGATCGAGCGCCACCTGCATCAGCGCATCCGGCTCGGCCAGGCGATTGACCAGGCCGATCTCATAAGCGCGCTGGGCGGTGATCGGTTTGCCGGTGAGGATGATCTCCATCATGATCCGTTGCGGGATCATGTGAATGAGCGGCGCGGCCCAGGGCGAGCTGCGCCCGACCTTCACCTCGGTAATGGCGAAGCGCGCCGCCGTGCTGGCGACGCACAGGTCGCAGGCCTGGGCGATCATCCAGCCACCGGCAAAGGCCACACCATTCACCGCCGCGATCGTCGGCTTGCTGAGTTCGATGCTGTCATAGGGCAGCGGGAACATGGCGCGCGGCGGCACGGTCATGCCGGTGTCGACCATCTCCTTTAGGTCGCCGCCCGCGCAAAAGGCCGTCTCCCCCGCGCCGGTCAGGATGGCGACGCGCAGGGCCGGATCAGTCTCGAACCGTTGCCAGGCGGCGCGCAGCCCCTCGCGCACGTCGCGGCCCAGGGCATTGCGCTGGTCGGGGCGGTTGATGGTGAGGATGGCGATGCCATCGGGCCGCGCATCGAACAGGACTGCGTCGGTTGAAGCGTCGGGCATCAATACCCCCTCTGCTGGATGATATGGGCCGCCCGCTCCAGTTCCTCGCGGAAGGCCGGGTCGGCGATGGCGATCAGGCGGCGGGTGCGTTCGGCGAGCGTCTGCCCTTTCAGTTCCGCCGCACCATATTCGGTGACGATGATGTCGACATCGCTGCGTGCGGTGGTGACTGGGCCGGACAGGGTCGGCACGATCTTGCTCAAACTGCCGCCCTTGGCCGAAGAAGAGAGCGCGATGATCGAGCAGCCGCCGGGCGAGCGGGCGCCGGCGCGGACGAAATCGACCTGGCCGCCGGTGCCGCCCAGATAAGCAGCGCCAGACTGTTCGGCATTGACCTGGCCGGTCAGGTCCACCTCCAGCGCGCTGTTGATGGTGACGAGGCGCGAGAGCCGCCCGAGGACTGCGGCGTCATGGGTGTAGCTGGTCGCGCACATACGGATGGCCGGGTTGTTATGCGCCCAGTCATAGAGGCGGCGGGTGCCGATCAGTGCGCCGTTGATCGAGACGCCGGTGTCGATTTCCTTGCGCGCATTGGTCAGCACGCCGGCCTCCGCCAGTTCTACCAGCCCATCGCCCAGCATGCCCGAATGGACGCCCAGGTCGCGCCGGTCGCCCAGCAGCCGCAGGATCGCATCGGGCACCGCGCCGACGCCGGTCTGGATCACCGACCCGTCGCCGATATAGGCGGCGCAGTGGCGGGCGATCGCCTCGTCGGTGGCGCCGATCTTCGCTGGCGCCACCTCGACCGGCGGGCGCGACACGGGAATGGCGACGTCGATGGCCGATGCCGGGATCAGTTCGCCGGGCACATAGGGCACCGCTTCGTTGATCTCCGCGATCACGATCCGCGCCTTGTCCACGGCGGCGCGGACATAGTCGCCGATCAGGCCGCAGCTATGATTGCCGTCGGCGTCGGCCGGGCTGAGCTGAATCATCGCCACGTCGCAGCCGATGATGCCGGCCGCGATCATCGGCGCGACCTGGCTGACATGGACCGGGATGACCTGCAGCTTGCCAGCCTTGGTCATCGACCGCAGCGCGCCGATCGCGCCCATGGAAGAGAGGCGGAAACTGTCCGCGCTTTCGGGGGTAAACAGGCCTGAGAAGCTGGTGGCGATGAAGGCGGACAGGTCGCCGACCTGCCCCCCCTGCTCGATCAGCGCGCTGACCAGACTGACCGGCTCGCCGCAGGCCTGGCCAAAGACGATGCGGTCGCCGCGCCGCAGATAGGGGGTAAGGTCGATCACAAGGCCCCGGCCTGGCGCAGCAACTGCTCGGCGCGGCTGAGATAGGGGCGGTCGAGCATCCCGCCCTTGTAGCCGATTGCGCCGACGCCGGGATTGGCGGCGAAGATGTCGACGATCGCCTGGGCCTCGGCAATCTCTTCCGGCGTGGGGGTGAAGGCGGCGTTGATGACGTCGACCTGCGCCGGGTGGATCGCCAGCATGCCGCGATAGCCGTCGCGCCGGACCTTCTCCGCCCGCGCCTTCAACCCGTCGAGATCGCGGAAATCGCCCTGGATCGTCTCGATCGCGGTGACGCCGGCGGTGGCGGCACCGAGCAGGCACATCGACCGCGCCAGTTCATAGGTGAAGCCATAGCTGCCGTCGGCATTGCGGTTGGAGCTGGCGCCGATCGAGTCGGCCAGATCCTCCGCCCCCCAGGTCAGCGCCACCACGCGCGGCGCGCCCTTGTAATCGCCGGTATGGAACATCGCCTCGGCCGTTTCGGTGACCAGCACGATCAGCGGGGTCGATCCCCGTTCGATGCCATGCGCCGCCTCGAACGCGGTCAGATAATGGTCGAGCCGTTCGACATCCTGCCGGCCATAGACTTTGGGCAGCATGATGCCGCCCGGCCGCGCCGGCATGATCGCGGCGAGATCGTCGAGCGTATAGGGGCCGTCGAGCGGATTGACCCGCACCCACAGCCGCTCGCGCCCTTCGCTGCGGGCGGCAAGAAAGTCATGCACCATCTGGCGGGCGATCGCCTTGTTTTCGGTGGCGACCGCATCCTCCAGGTCGAACAGCGCGATATCGGCGGCGCTGTCCGCCGCCTTGGTCATCTTCTTCTCGCTGTCGCCCGGCGCGAACAGCCAGGAGCGCATCTTGATCGGCAGCGTCATCATTTTCGCCTCAATAGGATTTGGGCAATTCCAGCACCTTTTCGGCGATGAAATTGAGGATCATGTGGGGGCTGACCGGGGCAGTGCGCGGGATCAGCACTTCGCGCAGCAGCCGTTCGACATGATATTCCTGGGCATAGCCCATGCCGCCCAGGGTCAGCATCGCGGTATGGCAGGCCTCGAACGCGGATTCGGCGGCGAGATATTTGCCGCTGTTCGCCTCCACGCCGCAGTCCTCGCCCTTGTCGAACAAAGTGGCGGCCTGCATCACCATCAGGTTCGCTGCCTCCAACTGCATCCAGCATTTGGCGAGCGGATGCTGGATGCCCTGATTCATGCCGATCGGCCGGTCGAAGACAATGCGTTCGCGGGCATAGCGGGCGGCGCGCTGGATCGCGTTGCGGCCGATGCCGATCGCTTCGGCGCCGAGCAATATGCGTTCCGGGTTCAGCCCCTTGAGGATGATCCTGAAGCCCTGTCCCTCTTCACCGATCCGATCCTCTTCGGGGATGAAGAGGTCGTTGATGAACAGCATGTTGGAGCCGACCGCGTGGCGGCCCATTTTGGGGATCAGCTGATGCTCGATCCTGTCGCGATCCAGCTTGGTGAAGAAGAGCGACAGGCCCTGCGTCTTGTTCTTCACCTGATCGAGCGGGGTGGTGCGAGCGAGCAGCATCATCCGGTCGGCGACATGGGCGTTGGTGATCCAGATCTTCTCGCCATTGACGCGATAGCCGCCCTCGACCCGCTCGGCGCGGGTCTTGAGCTTGGTCGTGTCGAGCCCGGTATTGGGTTCGGTCACGGCAAAGCACATCTTCTCCGCGCCAGAGATGATCGGCGGGATCATCCGCTGCTGCTGTTCCTGCGTGCCGAACAGGGCTATCGGCTCCAGGCTGAAGACCGGGCCGTGGATGCTGGATGCGGCCGTCATGCCGCCGCCAGCCTCCGCCACCGCCTGCACCATGATCGCCGCTTCGGTGATGCCCAGGCCCGCGCCGCCCGCCGTTTCGGGCATGGCGATGCCCAGCCAGCCGGCGTCGGCCATTGCCCGGTGGAAATCGGACGGGAAGACGGCGTCCTTGTCCCGGTCCAGCCAATAATCGTCGGGGAATTGGGCGCAGAGCTGGAACACCGCATCGCGGATGTTCCTCTGGTCTTCGGTCAGGGCAAAATCCACGTCTCTGGGGGCCTTCTGCTGGCGTCTGAATGATCGCCTGCGGGTATCATCCGGCCTCCCGCGCGCACAATCGGGCGGCCCCACATATCGGTGGGGCGAAGGGGTTGCGCGTGGATTTCGCCGCGCCCTTGGCCTAGCCCCAAGGCAGTTATGGGGAGAGGATGATGGACGCGACGCACATGCCTAAAGGGCCATTGGCCGGGATCCGCGTGGTGGACCTGACGGCGATGGTGTTCGGCCCCTATGCCACCCAGATCATGGCCGACATGGGCGCCGACGTGATCAAGATCGAGCCACCGGCGGGCGACAATACCCGCTATATCAATGCCGGGCCGACGCCCGAGCTGGGCGGCGTCTTCACCAACGTCAATCGCGGCAAGCGCAGCGTGGTGCTCGACCTGCGGCAGGAGGGGGACAAGGCGGCGCTGCGCGCGCTGATCGCGACGGCCGATGTCTTCATCCATTCGATGCGCGGCAAGGCGATCGCCAAGCTGGGTTTCGACTACGCGGCGGTAAAGGCGATCAGACCCGACATCGTCTACACCAATTGCTATGGCTATAGCCGGCGCGGGCCGGACGGCGACAAGCCCGCCTATGACGATACGATCCAGGCGGAATGCGGCATCCCCCATCTGCAGCAGCTGATGACCGGCAAGCCCGATTTCATGGCGACGATCATCGCCGACAAGGTGGCGGGCCTCACCGGCCTCTATGCGACGATGATGGCGCTGTTCCACCGCGAACGCACCGGCGAGGGGCAGGAGGTGGAGGTGTCCATGTTCGAGACCATGGCGTCCTTCATGCTGACCGAACATGCCAGCGGCATGCTGTTTGATCCGCCGCTGGGGCCGGCCCATTATCACCGCGTCGTCGCCCGCAACCGCAAGCCCTATGCGACCAAGGACGGCCATGTCGCGGCGCTGGTCTATAATGACAAGCATTGGAACGCCTTCGTCGCGGCGGTGAACCCGCCCTGGGCGACCGACGAGTTCGACACGCTGGCCAAGCGCGCGAAGCAGATCGACCGGGTCTATGGCCTGCTCGGCGAAACCTTTGCCGAGCGGACGACGCAGGAATGGCTCGACCTGCTGGAGGCGCTGCACATCCCCGCCGCGCCGCTGCGCACCACGGATGAGCTGTTCGACAATGACCATCTGAACGCGATCGGTTTTTTCGAGACGGTCGAGACACCGCAGGGGCCGGTGCGCTTCCCCGGCGTGCCGACCTGGTTCTCGCAGACGCCGGGCCGGGTCGCGGGCGGCGCGCCGGAACTGGGGGCGCATAGCCGTGAAGTGCTGGACGAACTGGGGGTGGCCGCGTCCGACGCCTGATCGTTCCATCGGCATGGCGATGGGTTGGGGCGCTGCCTTGGCGCTCCCCGACCCAGCCTTTACCACCTTGTCCAAGCAAGAAATCTGGGTGAGGCATGTGATGGTTGAGGCTGCTGAAATGACGCGCGCGGACTTCCCGCTGGAAATCAGCGATCCCGAGCGCATTCCCACGGCACGTTATTATGACGCGGATTTCTATCGCCGCGAATGCGAGGAATTGTGGCCCCATGTCTGGCAGATGGCCTGCCGCGTGGAGCAGGTGCCGGAGGTCGGCGACTGGATCGAATATAGCAACCTGGGCAAATCCGTCATCATCGTGCGGACCAAGGACGGCATTCGCGCCTATCATAATGCCTGCCGCCATCGCGGCGTGCCGCTGACCGAGGGCAGCCACGGCAATTGCAAGGGCAAGGGCTTCATCTGCCCCTTCCATGGCTGGCGCTGGAATATCGAGGGCAAGAACACCTTCGTCTATGGCCGGCACATGTTCAGTGAGCATCAGCTGGACGAACAGGATCTGGCGCTGCGCCCCTGCCGCACCGAGATCGAGATGGGCTGCGTCTTCATCAATTTCGACGATGAGGCGCCCTCGCTGCGCGAGCAGCTCGGTCCGCTGGCGGTGGGGCTCGAGGCCTATAATGCCGACAAGATGCGCGCTGAATGGTGTTTCGGCACCGTCCTGCCAGCCAATTGGAAGATCGCGATGGAAGCCTTTATGGAGGGCTATCATGTCATGCGCACCCATCCGCAGCTGCAGCAGAAGGTGCCGATCCTCTATAACATGATGTATGGCATGGACACCGGCGGGATCGGCGTGCCGATCAATCCCAACCGGACGATGAAGGAGAATATCGAGGACCAGGTCGAGCATATGCAGTTGCTGAGCGACGGCATGGCCGGCATGTGCCATGCCAAGGATGTCGCCGTCGCCCGCACCCTGATCGATGTGGAACTGCCCGAAGATCCGGGCCAGGCGATCATGCAATGGTTCGGCATGGTCAATCATTTCGTGACCCAGGCCGGGCAGGCGCGGGGCGAGCCGACGCCGGACCTCAACAAGATCGCGGTCGAAACCCCGGTCAAGTCGGTCGAATTCATCTTCCCCAATTATTTCCTGCTGCCCTTCCTTTCCAGCATGGCGGCTTATCGCATCCGCCCGCTTGGCCCGGAAAGCTGCATGTTCGAACTGTGGTCGCTGACCCATTTCGCCGAGGGGCAGGAGCCGCCGGTGGTGATGGAGCCAGTAATGCTGCCCTATGACAGCGACCAGTTCCCGATGATCCCGCGCCAGGATTATTCCAACATCCCGATCCAACAGAAAGGGATGCATGCCGAAGGGTTCGACTTCATGCGCCTGTCCAAGGATATCGAGGGGCTGATCAGCAATTATCAGCGCATCATCGACGGCTATCTGAACGGCGTGTCGCCCGACAAGCTGGTTGTGGGCACGCAAAAGCTGGCCGGCAATTTCGACGGGCCGATCGTCGACCTGGGCTTCTGACCACATAGGGAGGCGCGGCGATGCACAAGCTGGTCATCCTGCTCAAGCGCCGCGCCGACCTGACACCGGAACAGTTCCGGGCCTATTATGAAGGGCAGCATGCGCCGCTGTGCATGCGCTATATGGTCGGCGTCAGCCATTATGCGCGCCGCTATATCGGCCCGGGGCCGGGCATGCCGGACCTGCCCTTCGACGTCATCACCGAGGTGTGGATCAAGGATCGCGCGGCGTTCGACATGGTGCTGGACGCGATGGGCAAGGGCATCCTGCCCGACGACGTGATCGCCGACGAGGAACAATTGTTCGACCGCGCCCAGTCGCGCTTCTGCGCCATGCTGGCCGAACATGAGACGCATATTCCGGCGACATGAAGGGACGACAGGCATGAAATTCGCGTTCGGCATGCCCCGGCTGATCGAGCTGAAGGCGACGATGCAGCCCTGGGAATTGTCGGTCACGGGGGCGGACCAGACGCGGCTGGCCAGGCTGGCCGATGATCTGGGCTATGACATGATCAGCGTGCCGGAACATTTCCTGATCCCGCGCGCCCATGTCGACCTGTCGGGGCCGCATCATTTCCATGCCTATGCGGCGATGGGCTATTATGCCGGCGCCACCAGCCGCATCCGCATCAACAGCTCGATCGCGATCCTGCCGCTGCAGCATCCCGCGATCACGGCCAAGGCGCTGTCGACGATCGACTGGCTGTCGGGCGGCCGGGCGATGGTGACCTTCGGCGCGGGCTGGCTGGAGCAGGAGTTCGACCTGCTCGGCGTTCCCTTCCACCAGCGCGGGCGGATGTGCGACGAATATCTCGCCGCGATCGTCGAGCTTTGGACCAGCGACGATCCGCAGTTCGAGGGCGAGTTCGTCTCTTTCCGCGATGTCGCCTTTGCCCCGCGCCCGGTGCAGCAACCGCATCTGCCGATCTGGATGGGCGGCGAGGCCGACGCCGTGCTTAGGCGCGCCGCGCGCCATGCCAGCGGCTGGTGGCCCTATCTGACCAAGCCCGAGGATATCCCGGCGAAGATCGACTTCATCAAGTCGCAGCCGGGCTATGACGGCCGGCCGTTCGACGTGATGTATGGCTTTGCCACCAGTCGGGTCGGCGAGGGCCATGCCGTGGTCGACGATCCGCGCGCCCGGCCGGGCATGACCGCGCCGGAGATCATCGACCGGCTCGGCTGGTTCGGGACGCTGGGCGTCACCATGAGTTCGGTGCCGATCCCGGCGGTGCGCAGCATCAGCGAATATGAGGATTATGCCCGTTGGGTGATCGAGGAGATCAAGCCCAGGCTGGGCTAACCCCAGAGCGCGTCGGCGGCGGCGAGCGCCTGGCCGCCGCGTCCGCCGAGATCCCCGATCAGCGCCTTGAGGCGATAGGTCCACAGGTGCAGCGGATGTTCCAGCGTCATGCCCATGGCGCCGAGGAACTGGTGGAAATCATAGACGCTGGTGCGCGCCGATTCCTGGGCATGGAGCGCGGCCAGCGCAGCGTCGCCGGCATCGAGCGTCGAGGCCGCCTTCATCGCCAGCCAGTAGAGGCCATTGGCGCGCACCTGCGCTTCGGCCAGACGATGGCGCAGCGCCTGGAAGGTGGCGAGGGGCCGGCCGAACTGCTGGCGGTCGGTGACATAGGTGGCCGTGCTGTCGAGCGCGGCAGCGAGCAGGCCCGCTGCCTCTGCCGCCAGCGCCACGCGCCAGCGGGTGCGGATGTCGTCGGCCGACACGCTATGGTCGGTGAGGTCGTCCGGCTGGGCGATCAGGCTGCCCATTGGATAGGCGTAGAGGGCTTCCGGTTCGGCCCGGACATGCTCGGGGCCGGCGATGAAGCTGTGCACGTGATCCGGTCCGACCAGCAGCACCGTCGCGCCCGGCGCAAGGAAGCGGATCGGGCGATGGGTCTTGCCTTCCTCCACCAGGCAGAGCGGGCGCGGCGTCGCATCGCCCAGCAGCGGGCGGATGAGCGCGCTGGCCGCTGCCTCCACCGTCTGGGGCAGGCGCGCCAGCCGCTCGACCACCAGGGCGGCGCTGATCGCACCGAGATCGGGGTCGAAGCCGATGTCGAGGAAGCCGCCCTCCGCCAGGTCGCGGTCGAGCGCCTCGCTGGTCAGGGCAAAGCCGGCCTCGTGCAGCGTCGCGCCGGCATAGGGCCGGGTCAGCGTGTCGATCGCGTCGAGGATCGCGATCTGGTCGTCGGTCAGGGACAGGTTCATCAGCGCGGCTCCCGCGGCAGTTTGAGCACATCGCTGGCGATGATGTTGAGCTGGATTTCCGCCGCGCCGGCGGCGATCCCCGCGACGATCCCGCGCTGATGATGCATTTTGAGATAGGGGTGGGCGTCGGCCAGCGCCTGCGGCAGATATTCGACGATGAATTCGCATACCCGCCGTTCGGCCATCACCGTGGCGAAACGGGCGGAGCTGGATTCGGCGCCGATCGCCTCGCCCCGGCAGCGGCGGTCGACGATCGCGTAGCTCGCCATCCGCGCGGCTTCGCACAGGGCGGCGGCATGGGCCGCCTCGATCCGCACCGCCTCGCCGGCAAATTCGCCCTGGGCCTGCAACAGCGTTACCGCCCGGTCGAGCGCGGCACGGGCGAGGGCATAGCGGGGAATGCCGAGCCGTTCATTGGTCAGCGAATAGCCGATAATCTCCCAGGCCTGGCCTTCCTCGCCCAGCCGCGCCTCCACCGGCACGACGACATCGTCGAAGAAGACCTCATGAATATCGCCCTCGCCGATCAGCGAGGGGATTTGCCGCACGGTGATGCCGGGCGTGTCCATCGGCACCAGCAGGATGGAAATGCCCTTCTTGCGATCGTCGCTGGTGCGGCAGACCAGGAAGCAGGTGTCGGCCAGACCCGCATAGCTGGTCCAGATCTTCTGCCCCGACACGCGATAGACGTCGCCGTCGCGGGTCGCGCGGGTGCGCAGCGAGGCGAGGTCGGAGCCGGAACCGGGTTCGGAAAAGCCCTGGCACCAGAGCGCGCGGCCGCCGGTGATGGCGGGCAGATAGCGCGCCTTCTGCGCGTCCGAGCCGTAGCGGATCAGCGTCGGCCCTACCCAGTTGACGTTCATATATTGGCCGCCACGCGGTTCGCCCGCGATCCACATTTCCTCGGCGAGGATGGTCTGATGCCAGGGATCGAGCCCCTGGCCACCAATCTCCCTGGCCCAATGTGGTGTCAGCAGCCCTTCGTCGGCGAGGCGCCCGCAAAAGGTACGGGCATAGTCGGTCAGCGCCGGCGAGGCCGGGCCGTGCTGCGAGAAACGCTCCCAATCCTCCGGCAGCGTCGCGGCGAGAAAATCGCGCAACCGCTGGCGAAAAGCCTCTTCATCCTGCGTCCATTCAAAATTCATTGGTCCACGCATCCCCTGCCCAACAGGGATGCGATACTTAAGAGCAGTGCGCCGCGACAGGGCGGCGGGCAAGAGAACGCCCCGGTGATGGGCGCGGGCAGACCCTTGCCGCGATCCGCCGGCTTGGGCAGCTTTCCGTCATGAGTGAGAGCGATTTCAGGGCAGTGGCATGCTATGACGACGTGCCGCTGGGGAAAACCAAGGCGGTGACCATTGATGGTCGCGCGCTGTTGCTGTGCAATAGCGACGGACAGATTCACGCCATCGCCGCGCTCTGCTCGCATGCCGACGAACCGCTCGCCTGCGGCCGCATCCGCCTGGGCTGGATCGCCTGCCCGGCCCATGGCGCGCGTTTCGACCTGGAGACCGGCGAGCCGCTGACCGGCCCGGCGAGCGAACCGATCGCCACCTATCCCGTCCGCATCGTCGACGGCATCATCGAGGTGGCGATCTAGCCCCATCGCCTTGGGGATATCGCCGCCCGCCATCTTGCGGGGGGCAGCGCAATTGGGCCTAGCGTCGGGCATGAGAGGAACCGGAACGGGATGGAGGGGCAGGCTTTGACCGATGCGCTCGACGGGCTGCGGCAGGAAGTGCGCCAGTGGCTGGCCGACAATGCGCCGCAGGGCTGGCGCGACCGCAGCAGCAGCGAGTCCGCCTTCCTGCAGATCCAGCGCGACTGGTTCGCGAAGCTGGTCCAGGGCGGCTATGCCGTGCCGCACTGGCCGGCCCAATGGCCGGGCGGCGGCCGCAGTCTCGCCGAACAGAAGATCCTCTATGAGGAACTGGCGCGCGCCGATACGCCGCGGCTGCTATTGTCCTTCATGTCGACCTATCATGCCGCCTGCACCCTGTTCGAATGGGCGAGCGAGGAGCAGCAGGCGCTGCTGATCCCACGCATCCTGGCCGGTGAAATCTGGTGCCAGGGTTTTTCCGAGCCCAATGCCGGATCGGACCTGGCCAATGTCCGCACCCGCGCCGAGCGGGTCGGCGACACATATGTGGTGAACGGTCAGAAGCTCTGGTCGACCATGGGCCAGTTCGCCGAAAAATGCCTGCTGCTGGTGCGCACCAGCAATGACGGGCCGAAACAGGCGGGCCTCACCTATCTGCTGCTCGACCTCAAGGCACCGGGCGTCACCGCGCGGCCGATCCACCAGATTCACGGTGACGAGGAATTTGCCGAGCTGTTCCTCGACAATGTCGAGATTCCCGTGAGCGATCGGCTGGGCGAAGAGGGGCAGGGCTGGGCCGTCGCGCAATCCACCCTCTCCTCCGAACGCGGCCTGACCCTGCTGGAACTGAGCGCCCGGCTGCGTGGCGCCCTGTGGCGGCTGGCCGATCTGATCCGGGCACAGGGCCGGCAGGAAGATAGCGGCATAATCCGCGACTTCGGCCGGCTGAGCGCCAAGGTAGATGCCACCTGCGCCGTCGCCGACCAGTTCCTCGCCAACCGCATCGCCGGGATCGAGCGGGTCGGCGACGCGTCGATCGTCAAACTGTCCTATTCGCGCACGCTGCGGGACTTCACCGCGCTCGGTCTGCGGCTGGGTGGCATCGACGCGCAATATCACAGCCCGATCACCTTTGGTGGGGGCATGGAGACCGGCAACTGGATGGCCGATTTCATGAACAGCTATGCCTGGACCATCGCCGGCGGCAGCGACGAGGTGCAACGCAATATCATCGCGGAACGGCTGGTCGGCATGCCGCGCGAACCCAAGAGCTGGACGCTGAAGGAGGGCGCGGCATGAACATGACCCGCGCGGAAGTGCAGGACGCCGCCGACAAGGCCTTCGGCCAGAGCGATCTGGCCCCGGATGCGGCGCAGAGCTGGGCGCTGATCGCCGAGATGGGCTGGCTGATGATGGGCGTGCCGGAGGAACTGGGCGGCCTGGGCCTCGGCCGCGAGGCGGCGGGCGTCATCCATCAGGGCGTGGGCAAGGTGCTGGTGCCCGGCCCCGTGCTGGCGCAGATGCTGACGATCGAGGCGCTGGCGGCGGCCAATGACCTGCCCGAGCGCGACGCGCTGATCGCCGATGCCATGGCCGGCGAGGTGATGACCGCATCGCTGGCAGGCGGGCTGGATGGCGCCGATCGCCTGACATGCGTGCCCGATGCCGATACTGCCAGCCATGTTTTGCACGTTACAGCCGATCGGGTGGCGCTGGTGCCGGCGGAGCAGTTTGTCGTGACCTATCGCATCGGGTGGGACAAGAGTCGGCGCCTGTTCGATGTTACGGTCGAAGGGCCGGGCCTTACGCTGGCAGAGGGGGATGCCGCCTGCGCGCTGGCCGATCGGATCGAGGCGCTGCGCCTCTTCTGCCTGGCGGGCGACAGCCTGGGCGGCGCGGAGGCGGCGCTGGCGATGACCGTCGCCTATCTGGAAACCCGGCAACAGTTCGACCGGCCACTGGCGCTGTTCCAGGCGCTCAAGCATCGCGTCGCCGACATGCGAACGCAACTGACCGCCGCCGACGCCCTGTTCTGGAGCCGGGCGCAGCAGGCCGATACCGATATCATCGCACTGGGCGCGCTCAAGGCGCTGGCCTGCGCCGTCTATCGGCTGGTCGCGGAAGAGGCGATCCAGCTTCATGGCGGCATTGGCCTCACCATGGAGCATCCCTGCCACCTGTTCCTGAAGCGGGCGATGCTTAATTGCGCGCTCGGCGGCGACGCGGATCATTGGGACGAACAAACGGGCAGGGCGGCGCTGGCAGCGGCGGTCTGACACCATGACGGGAGAGAAGATGATGCGCCGATCGATTGCCCTCTGCATGACAGCCCTGTCACTGGCCCTGGTCGCGACAGCGGGGACTGGCGCCGACGCTCAGCCGAGCAGCGCCCCGACCACCGCAGCCGAAGACCCGCTCTTCACCCAGCCCTATATCGATATCGACGAATGGCGTGATGCGCCGGTGCGGCACCGCTATGTGCATGGCGGATTCAAGGGGACGGAGACACGCTTCTCCTTCTATTTTCCCGACAAGAAACAGTATCAGGGCCGCTTCTTCCAGCATATCACGCCGGTTCCCGATGACGAGAATCTGGCGCAGAAGCTGACGGACGGCGAGGAAGATTATATCGGCTTCGCGATCGCGTCGGGCGGCTATTATGTCGAGACCAATGGCGGCGGCCGCGACCAGGTGGGCATGCCGGGCAAGCCCAACGACTTCACCATCGCCGCCTATCGCGCCAATGCCGCATCGGCCCGCTATTCGCGCGTCGTCGCGCAGCAGATGTACGGCGGCAAGCGTCCCTATGGCTATGCCTTTGGCGGCAGCGGCGGCGGCTTCCGCACGGTCGGGTCGATCGAGAATACGACCGGCGTGTGGGACGGTGTCGTTCCCTATGTGCTGGGATCGCCGATGGCGCCGCCCAACATGTTCTCCGTGCGGATGCGTGCGATGCGGGTGCTCAACGACAAGTTCCCGCAGATATTGGATGCGGTGGAGCCGGGCGGCAGTGGCGATCCCTATGCCGGGCTGACGCCGCAGCAGGCGTCGGTGCTGCGCGAGGTGACGGCGATGGGTTTCCCGACGCCCAGCTGGTTCGGCTGGAAGACGATGGGCATCCACGGCTTTGCCGCCCTTTATGGCGGGATGGTGATGGCGGACGCCGGCTATTTCACTGATTTCTGGACCAAGCCGGGCTATCTCGGCCATGATGATCCCAAGAGTTTTGCGGGCTATCGGTTGCAGCATGAGGCGACCGTCGCCGCGCCGATCAGCGCGGCGCAGGCGGCCGAACTGAAGCTTGACACGCGCATCACCGACGGCGCTGCCAATGTCGACAATGCCTTTGCTGCGCTGCAGGGCCGGGCGGCGCAGCGCATCGTCGCCTTCCGCCTGTCGAGCCCGCCGCCCGCCACCTATTTCGTCGGCGGCGACCTGATTATCGGGTCGGGCGCGGCACAGGGCAAGCGGCTGACGATCAACCGCATCGCCGGCGATGTCGTGATCCTGGGCGTGGTGGATGATGCCACCGTCGACCTGTTGAAGACCGGCGATCAGGTGCGCGTCGACAACAGCAATTTCCTCGCTGCCGAAACCTATCACTGGCATCAGGTGCCGCCGGCCGATGCCGGCTATCCGGTCTGGGACCAGTTTCGCGGGGCCGATGGCAAGCCGCTCTATCCCCAGCGCCCCTTCCTGCTGGGGCCGCTCTTTACCGCCGCGACCACCGGCAAGCCGATGGGCCAGCCGCCGATGACCGGACAGTTCCAGGGCAAGATGATCCTGGTCGAAAATCTGTGGGATCGCGAGGCTATGCCCTGGCAGGGCGACTGGTATCGCCAGCGGGTGATCGCCGCGCAGGGCGCGGGTGCCGACCAGAATTTCCGCATCTGGTTCACCGACCATGCGCTGCACGGTGACAGCAGCCATCAGGAAGACCTGACCCGCACGGTCAGCTATCTGGGCGTGCTGGAACAGGCGCTGCGCGACCTGTCCGCCTGGGTGGAAAAGGGCGCTACGCCGCCGACCAACACCGCCTATCGCATCGACAATGGCCAGGTGATCGTGCCGGCCGATGCGGCCGCGCGCGGTGGCATCCAGCCGGTCGCCAGCGTCACCGCCAATGGCGGCGCGAAGGCGGTGGTGAAACCCGGCACGGCCGTCACCTTTCGCGCAACCATCAGCGTGCCGCCGGGCACCGGCCGGATCGTGTCGGCGGAATGGGATTTCGACGGCAGTGGCGCCTTTGCCGAGAAGGCCAGGCTACCCGGCGGTTCTGGGAATAGCCTGACGCTGACGACGCGCCACAGCTTCGCTGTCCCCGGCACCTATTTCCCCGCGCTGCGCATCGCGTCGGAACGCAAGGGTGATGCGGCCACCCCCTATGCCCGCATCCAGAATCTCGGCCGGGTGCGGGTGATGGTGGAGTAAATCGGCACCGCTGCCGTCGGGGGACCATGGCGGCACGAGGGGCACGTGATTTCGATGGGGCATCGTGCGGGTCATGACCGCATATGAAACTAAGTCGCAATTGCATTCATGTTGCAGATGCGTAATAGGCTGGGCTTTCGGATGGCAGCCAACGGAGCCCAGGTGACCAAGCGCATATTGTTCCAGATCCACTGGTTCCTGGGGATTACCGCCGGCCTGGTGCTGGCGCTGATGGGCGTGACCGGCGCGACCATGAGCTTCGAGGACGAGATCAGCGAGGCGTTGTCGCCGCGCCTCTATGCGCCCGGCGTGCCCTCCAGACCGGACCTGTCGCCCGACCGGTTGATCGCCAGGGTGCAGGCCGACAATCCGGGCTATTATATCGCGCGGCTGGATTGGGAAATGGCGCGCGACCGGTCGCACAGCGTGCGCCTGTCGTCGAGCGAAGGGCGCGGCCGCAAGCAGGGGCAGGTCGATCGGACCACCGGCGCCTGGCTGGGCGCGCCGGCGGGCGAGGGCTTTTTCCATCTGATGGATGACCTGCATCGCTGGCTGGCGCTGCCGGGCGGCGGCAATGGCATCGGCCGGCAGATCACAGCCTTCAGCGCGATTGCGCTGATCTTCTTCGCTCTGTCCGGCCTCTATCTGCGCTGGCCGCGCCAAGCGCTGGACTGGCGTGCCTGGCTGGTGCTCGACCTGCGCAAGACCGGGCGCAACCTGTGGCGCGCGCTGCATGTCGTGATCGGCACCTGGGTGCTGCTCTTCTATCTGCTGAGTGCGCTCACCGGTCTGTGGTGGAGCTATGACTGGTATCGGCAGGGGGTGATCTACAGCCTGACCGGCAAGGCGCCGGGTGAGGAAGGCCGGCGGTCGGAAAAGCGCGAGGGGATCGCGCCGCGACCATCGATCGATCCGGCCTGGACCGCCTTCCGCCGCGCCACCGGCCATGACTATGTCTGGGTGCGCATCACCCAGCCGGCGCCGTCGCAGCCGATGAAGACGATCAGCTTCGACGCCCGGCCCGAAGGCGCGCGCCATCTGCGCCAGACCGACAAATATAGCTATGATCCGGTCAGCTATGCGCTGGAGAAGCGCGACCTCTATGATCGCCGGCCGCTGGGCCTGATCATCACCCAGAGCGTCTATGAGTTGCACCGCGGCGCCTTTTTCGGGCTGCCCGGCCGGATCATCATGATGCTGACCAGCCTCACCATGCCGCTGTTCACGGTGACCGGCTTCCTGCTCTATCTCTCGCGCCGCAAGCGCAAGCAGGCGGCGCGGGCGCTGGCCGGCGATGTCGCGGCGGTTGCGGGTGGCGACATGGGCGGCGGCGACCTGCTGATCGCCTATGCCAGCCAGACCGGGACGGCCGAGATTCGCGCGCGCAACGCGGCGCAGGCGCTGGCCCATGGCGGGGTGCGGGCGCAGGTGGTGCCGGTCGGCCGGCTGACCCGTGACATGCTGGCGGGGGCGCAGCGCATCCTGTTCGTTGTTTCGACCTATGGCGAGGGCGAGCCGCCGGACATGGCGCGCGGCTTTGCCAGCCGGCTGCTGCGCGGCGGCGCGATTGATCTTGGCCATCTCCATTATGGGGTGCTGGCGATCGGCGACCGGGAATATCCCGATTTCTGCGCCTTCGGCATCGCGGTCGACGGCTGGATGGCGGGGGCGGGCGGGCAGCGGCTCTTCCCGCTGATCGCCATGGGGCATGAAGATGAAGCGGCGCAGCGGGCCTGGCATGATGCGCTGCATGATCTGGGCGCGGGCGAGGGCGATCGGGGCCAGACGGTGATCCCGTTCACGCCGTGGCGGCTGGTGGCGCGCCATGCGCTCAATCCCGGCAGCCCGGCGCTGACCGCCTATCATCTGCAGTTCGAGCCGGTCGGCACGGATGTGCCCGAATGGCAGGCAGGCGATATCGTAGAACTGCACCCGTGCAATGCGCCCGACGCGGTCGAGGCGCTGCTGGCCAGCCAGGCGCCCGAGGGCGACCTGATCGCGGCGCCGGCGGCGTTGCGGGCGGAACTGGCGCGGGCGATGCTGCCCGACGCCGGAACCCCGCTCACCATGGCGGCGGCGCGCGCGCTGCGCCCCCTGCCGGCGCGCGAATATTCGGCGGCGTCGATCATGGCCGATGGCGTGCTGGACCTGGTGGTACGGCAGGTGCGCGATGGTGACGGGCGGCTGGGCATCGGTTCGGGCTGGCTGACCGCGCATATGGCGCCGGGCGACACGACGATGATGCGGGTGCGGCCCAATCCGGGCTTCCGCACCGATCCGGCAGCGCGCGGTGCGATGATCCTGATCGGTAATGGCACCGGCATCGCCGGGCTGCGCGCCCACCTCCGCGCGGCCGCCCATGACGGGATTGGCGGCCACTGGCTGCTGTTCGGCGAGCGCAGCCGGGCGTATGAGCGCTATTTCGATGCGGAACTGTCGGCCTGGCTGGCGGACGGCACGCTGGCACGGCTGGACCGCAGCTTCTCGCGCGATGCGGATTGCGGCCGCTATGTCCAGCATCTGCTGGCGGACGCCGGCGCGGAATTGCGCGAACGGATCGGCCAGGGCGCGACGATCCTGGTCTGCGGCAGCCTGGAAGGGATGGCGCAGAGCGTCCATGAGGCGCTGATCGCGATCCTGGGCGAGGCGGTGCTCAACGACCTGGCCGAGGCCGGCCGCTATAAGCGCGACGTTTATTAAGGGGGGATTGGAGAAGGCTGGGCGTTCCGGAAGCAAGTTGAGGCGGACCTTGCTTCTGCCCCTCCCTTTCAACGAAGGCTATGCCTCGTTCTCACCCCTGAGGCCGTCCACTGGGCCGATCGGTGCCCGGCGGTCCCGTTAGCGGTCGGTCCGCACCTGGGGAGACAAGCTGCCCGGCAAGAAGCGACCAAAGTCAGTCTCTCGACCATTGCCATCTGCATCCTGAAACCCGCCGCTCATTAACATGACAGGTCGAACGCTGAATAGCCAAATCTGGTGGTTAACTGCCGTTGGCCATGTTAGGTTCGTGCGCCTGAAGGGGGTGTTATTTTGCTGATCTACGGTATCGTTATGACGCTAAGCTGTCTCTCGCTGGCCCTGTGGCCGCACAAGCGAGCGCAGACCGTTGAAACCCGGATTGCTCAGGGTGACGACGGGTTCTTTGAGGAACAGCGCAGTTACCAAGCTTACCCTTGGTTGGGTGATCCGAAGCGCCTTCGCATCGCCGGAGTTGTCGGAACAGTTTGCGGGCTGATCTCTTGCGCGCTTGAACTCTACCGCCCTAGCTAGGTTCGCGATGGGCGATTGTTGCCAAACGATTTTTCCCGCGCATCGTCCGCTATCGCCGATCATCACGCCAAAAAGCTGACTGACTGAAATCCACCCAACTCCGTCACCCCAGCGAAGGCTGGGGTCTCAGGCGGTATCAGAAGGAGGCCAGCCGTCTAGCGCTATCCGTTTATGCCGCGTGCGCCTGCCTGAGATGCCAGCGTTCGCTGGCAT